>Ga0214545_1005335_pt1 | contig 23328 bp, 11 predicted proteins | sample CNSS4metaG_FD_160064 | JGI IMG/M metagenome (GOLD analysis project Ga0214545, IMG submission 160064) | Root nodule microbial communities from cowpea collected in UCLA plant growth center, Los Angeles, California, USA - CNSS4 | ecosystem: Host-associated > Plants > Roots > Nodule | place: USA...
AAAAAAATGCTTGCATTTGAAATGCTTTTTAATTTCTCTATCCAAACAAAGCATTTCATTACAAAGAAATCTAAATTCTTCAAAAAAATGAATTGCTTCATTAAAATACTCTATCCAAACACACTCTTAACTTATCATATGTGTCTTTATTTTCCAATTCTTTTTCTTGACTTTTCTTGTGTTGACTTAAGTTGAGTAGACTTGTTGACTTTACTGGAGTTGACTTCTTAACATGTGTTTTGTAGGTCAAGCACGTTTGAACTTGGAGGAGGATAACACTAGTTGGAGTGGAGGAGAGCCTTAACCTTGGGACAACACATGCTAGGCCTATATTTAGAGAGCTTGGAATATCACATTGACCTTCTCTTCTAGAAGGTCAATGCTGCATATGAGGAGGCTTAGAGGTCAAGTTAGGTCTCTCTCCTTTTCAAGACACCACCTTTAGTTGACCTAGCTTATAGAATAATGTTTTATGTCTTTATATTTTTAGTCCTTAGCTTTGTCTTTTTGCAAAGAGACCCCTTAAGAGGATCTTTTAGACTTACAAAAGGGATGAATATTTTTAGTAAAATTACCTTATATTTGACCATTTGTTAGAGTTTCTCTCTAGTAGAGTGTCTTCTCCCCTTAGTCTTATCTTAAGTCTAAAGCTCATGTGGTGACAACCCCACTTATCTTGAGTTGGTGAGCCTTAGTGCCCCCTCAAGTGGCATAATCTAACTTGAATCACCCTCCCATTTCAAGTCAAGGGCAATGATGTGTATCTTGAATGAAACTAAGGAAGTTGTGTGATCACTAAAACTCAGCAATGACTATGCACATACCAAATTTCAGCATTATACAAAAGTTTGACTACTTCGAGAATGTATGAGTGGTAGAAATTGCATTAGCACGAAGAAACAACATAGAAACATGTTCAATCACAAAAAGGTCAATGTAATTGATGGAAAATGATGAAAATGCCTCAAGAAATATTCTGAGCACAAGAATTACAAAAAAAGGTTGAATTCAAACTTTAGTGACTAACTATGTAGTTTCTAAAGCATGAATCAACAACTAAAATTAAGAAATGCAAACCTAAAGTACAAATGTATTCTAGCTAGCTATGTAGTCTAGAACAATGTTAACAAATTTCGGCAATGGCGACGCCATGGCGGAAATCAGATGTGGTTTCCCAACGTCTCGCCACAATATGGCGGAGGCGAAGCGTGTTTTCTGTGGCGGCTCGTGGCGACCGCTTTTCGCATGGCAGCTGGTGGTGGCGAAACGATAATGGCAAAAAAAGAGAACTGAAGAAAGAGATAAGCAGTAGCAAAGTGGAAGAGATAATGCAGTCTGAGAAGAGATGGGTAGCATGGGAGATGAGATAGGCAATGACGGCACACATAAACCCTAATTTCATCCTTCTATGTGTTTTACGTTTAATACATGAGATCAAAATTTGGGTCAGGCCCACTAACATTATTTAACCTGACCTAAGCCCAGAAACCCTCTTCTCTTATTCTTTTATATTTTATTGTGGCCCTTCTCTTATTCTTTCACTAGTTACTGATGTAGTAAAATATTACTGATGCAATTAAATATTAATTAAAACATATCTCCTCTTATTCTTTCTAATTTGGCCTTAGTTACTGCAACCAACAGTCACAACTACCACCACCAATTGCCGTTGCCCGCCATTGTCAGCCATTATACTAAACTAACTAGAACTAGTCTTGAGATTTTCTGAACTAACCAACTACATGCATTCAATGTTAATATTACTTATATCACTATGAGCAAACTAAAACTAAACTAGGATTTCAACTAAGAATGTAAAACTAGAATAGAACAACTAGAGCAACTATCCTATCAATTAACATCTAATTAAAGCAACTAAACTTATAAAATCTAAGACAACACTACTCCATTCTATATTATTACTACACTTAGTCCAATTATACACTAATTAAAATAAATTACAACTTAAAGCCTAATTATCAAATGTGCACAAAAAAATCTCCTAAAACACTCGGGGACTCATCAATGAACTTTAAAAGAGAGTGTTTGAATAGGTTTAAAACCACAAGATATACATTATGAAGTGTTTTTTGAGTGCACATTTACGTTGGGTGCTATTTGAAATAGTAAGTTACTGTCTTAGAACAGTCAAACGCTAGGTTGCAACCTTTGGGCGCCATTGTAATAGTAAGACACTATCATGACGTCATTGGGCTACATAAAATGGGCGTTAGGCACCAATATAACAGTTTTGGAAAAATTTCGATTCTTACTTCATTAACCGATTGATTAGACTAAAATTTTGACAGGTTTTTCATGACATATGGCTATATAGTTTGACCATTGGGATTGTGAATTGGAGTTTTGTAGCTACAGAAGTAAGTCACGTATGATTACTTTATTTTAGATTGATAATGATAATTTTGTTTTAAAAATTTGGTGTAGTTGTGTGCTAAGTTAGAAGTGGTGGGCATCATCTAATATATTCATTGTAATTTTTAATGAGGTGTGTAACATCCTGGCCGGATATTACTATATTTGAATAAAATAGAAATAATATAAATAATAGTTGCATTGAATAAAACCTCTTTCCCAAAATGCAAGAAAATTTAAACTTTATTAAATGTATCGAAATTCAAAACCATAAATCCAACTCCATGTTTACATAGTTCAAAACTAATCAAAACTAATGTTTACAAAAGAGTAAAATATAATCCATAAAAGCTCCCCAGCTAGTCCCTCTTTGGCTCCAAGTGACACTAGCTCCTCCTGAAACATCATATGCTCCCTATAACAAGTCACACGATCATCGCCAAACACAAATAGAAAGGGTGAGCTCAATAATTACACACAATTAAGAATATCATAACCGAGAAATCATGGGCACCACCATGTACATCCAGATTCTACCCACTATGGTAATAACTTTAAGATGACACTTATTGCCATAAGCCATAACTCGTGGTTCCACCTCTACAAGCCACAACTCGTAGATACACGTGCGGGACTATCCTGTTACGAACCACCATACGTAACATTTGGTGTAGTTCCCAATACGAACACAATTCGTACTCTCGACATAAGATTAAAAACTTCACTGGCCACAACCTATGATTGCCTAAGCAAGTGGAGACCATTCGTATGAGCCGGTTACCAATATCACCAAGCCACAACACGGGAACACCACGTGTTTACCCTCCATTCCGAGCCACAACTCAAGGAAGGTCATTCCGAGCCACAACTCAAAGAATGTCTTCAGCAAGTCTCATACTCAAAGTTATCACCACAAGTAGTGTAAAATGCTCGATCTCATTAACTTGACCTATACAAGATCAGTACACATTCAACCTAGGTCTTAGGGATTCCAATGTTTTCACGAACCTACCCGCTCGTGGTCCAACTCTACGAACCTCCTTACTCGTAGTCTAACTCTACGGACCTCCCCGCCTATAGTCCAACACGCATGATTCATCCAACTATGAACCTCACCACTCGCAAAAACTCTCAAGTTTGAGCATGGAACATACGAACCTCCCCATTCGTATCCTCACACGAGAGTATCACTAATATGAACCTCCGTGCTCATATTAATCATGTGTTCCATCACTAATCACGAAGCTACCCTCTTGCGATACGATCAAGCATATCCCAGCTCCGGACCAACACAACAAGCCATGCAAAACGCAATAAAAACAACCATGGTCCCTGCGCTATCGCCTGACGCTACCTAAGAGCCGCTAGGTGAAACTCTTGTGTAGGCCGCTTAGAGGTCTCTATAATACCCTAGGCAGATATTACTTGGTAAAGCATTTTTTATATAAATGATGGAATTGAAATAATATATAGAAAGTTCCCAAGCGCGGGAAAAATTTAAAACTTGTATCGCGGAGGTTCATTTACACTTGATCATCCTTATTACAAATCCATTAGGCTTAACACAAAATATTTGTAAATAAAACATAAGGTAAATCTCCTATAGTCTACCCCGCTCCGTCTCTAAGGATTGATGTTCTCACCTGAATTCACATATGCTTCCGTGTGACAAATCACACGATCATCGCCAAACACAAAAAAAAGGGTGAGCTAAGAAAGAAAACAATCACAACTGATAAATAATGAAAATTAACACCCACCCAAATTATCTTAGGTAATTATTGTTTAATTGACTCCTTTATACCATTTCACCACAATCGCATAACCTATATGAGAAGGATCTATACACAACCTTGGTCTTTAGGGATTATCATGCTTCCACGAATCTGCCCGCTTGTGGTCCAACTCTACGGACCTCCCCGCCCGTAGTCCAACTCTACGAACCTACCCACTCGTAGTTCAAGATACGTGAACACCTACTATGACCCTCTCGCTCATAACAGTCTCAAGTGTGAGCACGGAACATATGAACCTCTCCGCTCATATCCTCACACAAGAGTACAACGAATATGGATCTCCCCGCCCGCATAAATCATGTATCTGCAACTCCATTACGAACCTTCCCGCTTGTAATTTAATCAAGCATATCCCAGACCAAACCATCAAGTCCATCCATGCAAAACCCTCTACAAAGGACCCTTGCCCCTACATTATCGCCCTTACCCCTACATTATCGCTTGGCGTTGCCTAAGCGCCGCCAAGCGAAACTGTGCTCCAGACTGCCTGGCGGTCCCCTCCTTCCGCCAAGCGTCGAGCGCCCTAGTGACTTCATTGTTTGTGGTTATCGTCTGGAGGAAACATACCCGCCGTCAAGTGCCACACTAGTAAAGTGGATTTTACTAGTTTAGGAACAACAAAATGGGTTCTAACACATCAAGCATCACAATTTCACATCTAGAATGCCACTCACACGTTATCACAATTCAACATACCTTAAATTGCATCATCACAGTTTCTAACCTTCAATCAAAGTAAGCATTCATGCATTTATACTTGGAGAATTGACATCACTTAAAGTAGGCAAGAATGTATATCAAGCAGGTGAACTTAGGACCAGCAATTCCGTCATGCACACAATTACACAAACATGACAACATCTATGATACTATTGCATCCAAATGCACCACATCTCATTTCAAGATTCATATAACCCAATGACAACCAACATATACCTAGATACACCTCACTAATTATTTGATTAAGTTAGTAGATCATATATGTACAATGCTTCCAAACAACCAGCTTCTATACTTTTAAAACATACAAACAGTCTACTATCATCAACAATACACATCTATTCTTTCGTTTCCATAACTAAAACTACTACAAGTTTCATATTAACCCATGACTCTAACTCATGCATTAACACGCACACCAATTGAACCCTTAGATATCATACAATCATAACAATTTTTGTACTAAAACCGTCCTCAATGACCCCAATATCAGTTTTCCACCTAGCAAGCCAAACAAGCTGCTAGCCATCATTCATCACCTGGCGGCACGCCAATATTGCCAAGCGGTGAATCAAAATTTTTGGAAATTTCATATTGCGCCTACTGAAAACCCTAATATACCTAAATCGCTATCAACATTCCAATTGCAATTCAACCACAAGTAATCACATATCCAGTCATGCATTCGAAATTCTATTATTCCAACCAAGTCTTCTGACAATCAGCATATCATATTTCACAATCAAACCCAACCTGTATTGAACCCTTATGTGCATACAACCCCAATTTCGTCAAATAATCATAAAGGGCAAATACTATCAAACAATCATGCTAGAAAACATATCACCAAAGTCCCATAACTGCATAACACCCAACATATCATGAAAAAACTAAAAACCTATGAAAACACGCAATTCCAGTTCGTGTCGCTTAGCGGTTGTTCCTTACCGCTAGGCAGTTCATCACATAACCTCGAAAATCATGAACAAATGGTTGCGCCGCCTGGCGGGCGCCGCTTGGCGGTTTCTGGGTAGAAACCTATAATTCACAAAAAATAGCGTAAATTAAAAAGGAATTCAAGCACTCAAACCATGAAATCATCCAGAACAATTTATTCAAAATTAAAACAGATATGGAAAGCTCCCCTTACCTAGTTTCCTTGCTCTGAATGCAATCCTAATGATCTTTCCTTATTCCCAAAGGTTCCACTCCTTGCATCCACTCTAATGTCCTTTCAACACTTACTCTATTTCCCTATGTCACAGTTTTCCAGTTCTCTTTGACCCTCGTTGCAGCCACTCTTTATAACTCTCTGCTTTCCCACTTAACCTCTTCCCTTTCTCAATTTCAAGCCCAATAATAAATAAAAAATATAATAAAACGAAAATTAATTAAAAGTCAAAAGTTAATGGCCATTAACTTGTGATTTTTCTGCACCACAACTACCCCTCCCATCCCTCTATTTTCCTAAAGAATTTCTAAGGTTCCTAGGTTTTTCCACCATCTAGCAAAACATTAAAACATAAAAAGAGTCTACTCACACTAGTCAAGGTTCGAACTCACATCCTTCCAAAACCATCATGCATATGCACATCCATCACACCAACTCATGTTTCACACCAATTTCATTCACCCAAATAATGTTAAACAATGCTTTTGCATTCACAATATATATGTAAATAAAACACAATTAAAATATCACATAATTGGCATACACAAGATTCAAACCCAACAATTGCTCCTTGTCTATTACTTGTCAAGAAATTATCTTAGAGTACTTCCAACCCCACCATTATTTGTACTTTATTAATTATTATTCAATTAATTTTTCCTAGGTCTTATAGTCTCAACTTGTCGCTGGCACCGTTTGCTTCAAGGACTTTCCTAGTTCACCTATAGCCTGGCGGTCAACCCTGAGCCGTCAGGCGCTATACTAGTAGCGAGACAACTAGTGGTTTAGCACTCCCAAGGCAGATTTTAACACTTCAAACAATCAAGTTACACTTCCAAAACTCAAAATACATATTCATGCATTCAACCGGACTCAACAATGCACTCCTACATCTTATATATCGTGATCATGTATGTGTACAAATGCATTCACAATTAGCACCATGCCAATGCTCAACCATACAATATTAATCATGCTTTTTAGACACCCAAACCAGGGACCAATAATGCCATTCAACTCATGCAATTGTAATATAAGTCTCTCAAACAATTCCCAGATTGATTCCCTTTAACCCAATCTCTCATGCCAACCCAAACTTCCACATCAACACAACACATTAGTCTCTCGATAGTTAACTTAAGCCCATTTTATTGTGACAGTTTATGTATTAGAGTTAACCCCAAAACCATAATTCACGTCAACATTCAACTTACACATAATCATAATTTAGCAGCCCCTATCTGTCCTATCCTTTTTTTCTATGACTTATCTAAACAAGTTTAGTATTATTACATGTTCACCACTAACACATTAGTCACGTCACTATGTAATCCACACATTTTCTCATCATACCATTTTTCCTGATTCAGAATGACCCCAACTAGACCCCAACTCGCTGCCAAAACACAATCAACCAAGAGATTGTTGGACACTGGTCATCGCTTGGCGGCAAGCACGTACCGCCAGGCAATGCATCACTTTCTGGGTAAATCCAGATTTCATTGCCCCTACGAGAACCCTAAAAAGACCCAACCCAATCCAATCATGCAATCTCACTAAATTTACATCCAATCATGCTTCCAAAATTCATGGATATTCAATAATGGCACCTGATGTGAATCCCATTGCACAATGGTTGACTTAGGATCTTTAAGGTTAGAACCAGTTATGACTAGAGATAATTTTTTAGGCAGAATTGGGTTTTCTTTCTGAGAGTTGGCTAAAGAATAAAGAAATAAGAGGTGAATATAAAAGTGGAAGGAAAGAATCACTATTTCCAAAGGTCCTCCAAGTTCTTCAAGTAGATCCTTGTCCTTGCTCATTGTCACATCTGCATCAACACCTAAGCATAAAATCACCATGCACATTAATTTTGACTCCAAATCATTCCCCCAAAGACCTCATGGAACCATCATGTTTATGCAATCACAAGAACATCAATATAGCATCACAAAGGCATTTCCAAATATTTATAACATGAGACAATCAATATAAGACAAAGAATTGATTGAGACACCCAAGCATGCCACAGAACCCAACCAAAATGCAAAAACTACCAACGCTGTTCGTGTCGCCTGGCAGGCTTCATTGCCACCAGGCGGATTCTGGAAAAACCCAGAAACTAGTTCAAAGTAACTTGTGTCACTTGGTAACTAGAGAACACCGCTAGGCGGTTTTTGGACAGAAACCCAAAAACCTGATTTTTAGCGCAAATGAGAGTGGAAAAAGGCTATGATACATGCAACACACCACGGAAACATATACTTTATGAAATACACCTAAGTGTAGCTCCCCTTACCTGGAATCTTGCTCCAAAAGCTCTCCTACGGTCCTTCTTGCCCTTGCAGCTGCACGAAATTTTTCCCCTAGGACTCACTCTAGTTCCTCCCTTATTTAATTTTCATTCTAAAAGAATAAAAAACTAATTAAACTTAATTAATGGTTTAATTGGCATCAAACACCTATTAACTAATTAAACTTACATCCACCCAATTACCAAGCATATACAAAACCATCCAGCTATTACGTGTTCCATAACATATCATGCACACATATACTTGTAACCTCATGCCATGTGTTCATATATGAGCCTAAGCATCATACTAATGCCATACGCAGGACTTGAACCCAAGTCCCCTCAAACACACTAAGCGTGTCTAACCGCTTGTTCTACCTTTGCTCCTTTGTCATAACTCTCTGCATTAATTATTTTATAGATTCATTCCTTCCCATTTATTAAATAAATACTTATTTATTTACTTAATTTTCCTGGGTCTTACAAGGTAAGTGTAATTTATGTGGTTGGTTAATGATATATATATATATATATATATATATATATATATTAATTATGAAATAGAATGTGTGTTATTGTAAATGTAATGCATGCATGTGTTGTAATGGTAGGGTGAGAAGCATTTATGTCTTAGCAAAAGGTGGAGAGATCTAAGAGCTGACCTTGAGGACTTTGTTTAGGGTCTCTAGGAGAGTAGCGGTTGGACTCGACGTAATTGTACCAGAGGTTAACTTCACCAAGGAAGTTGAAGACATGCCTTTAGCTAAGCGATTTACAACCAGAGTTATAGCTAAGAGGATACAAGAAGATTGGACCTCTTCTGAGCATTACAAGCCCAAGCTAAATTTTATCTAGGCTAAGAAGGATGTGAAGACCTAGCATAAAACTCTGTATTTTGTAAATATTATACTTGGATTTAATTTTTGACTTTGTATTATAGGCTTATTGGTTTAGGGTTTTGTTCGGGCCATGATGGACTTATGGGCCTAAAAGGTGTTTTAGACCAAGAAGAAATGGGCCTTAAGGAGTGTAACACATAAGGATTAGGGCTTTCTACCCTAGTTGATGCCAAACTCTGAGACGAACCTTCTCCTTAGGCGTTAGATGGCAAGGAGAATGTAACTTGCTTAGGTGGCAAGTCACACATGTAGCGTGCATTCCTTTTAGCTCGAAATTCAACTTTCTAGATCACTTTTTTCTCCCATTTTTGGAAACACCTTGCTCTCTTTTTTCTCCTATAAATAGAAAATTGTAAGCTATGTAAAATTCATTCATGAGTGTAGTAAAATTACTTTATTTAGATTACTCTAGACTTTGCTTTTCTAAATCAACTTAGGCTAGAGTTCCTCTTAGTGGCTTCCTCTAGCTTCCTTCCTTGAGTGTTGGCCTAACCTCACTTGAAAGCTACTCCAAATTACCATCATCGAGCCTTTTCCTCTCCATTCTACTTACTTTTGTGCCTTCAACCTTCCATGGAGTCCTTCCCATCATGAGCCTAGAATCCTACTTGATGATGGACTCATCAAAAGCTCGGTGAGAGTAATGAGAAGTTGTATAAAGGAAAAGTTGGTTTGGCTCTAGAGGTGAGCAGGTTTTGATGGTAAGCTACTTGTAAAGGTTATGGTTATATTGATGATTGAACCTCTTAGGTTGAGACTACACGTAGATTTATTGTCATCAGATGGGACAACATATATTCTTATTGATTGTGTGATATTGGATGCGTTAATGAAAAGGATTGGGTGAAGTGTGTTGTGGTATCTTATTACTATATATATTCAAATTGTGTTAATTAAGATACTTTTTTTTTTTAATTTAGCTCACCCTTGCATGTTTACGGTTGTGGTTTTCATCTATGATTATGACTTGTGTTATATGGGAGCAGAGTGATGTTGTGAATGATGTTGATTTGGATGCACTATAGTAAGGAGCTTGGAGATTTCAATGGGAAGAATGACGTTAGATGTAACATTTTTATTTTAGAAATAATGTATATGTTAGATGATTTTGACGTTAGATATTTTTTAATTTGAAAAGTTTATTTTGATGAAATCTATGTATTTTAGTAGCATCCAAACCGAGTGTTACAATTTTTGTACTATATGATTTTTCATTTTGACCTTTGAGATTGTCAATCAGAGGTATGTTGTTAGAAAAATCAGTCTTGCACTGTTAATCTATTTTGTTGGCATATTATGTGAGCCATCCCAGTAAAATTGTGATTCCCTCTTCATTCATTATTGGATCGGGCTCATATTTTGGTAGCTCGTTTATGACATATTGTCCTAATTTTTATTATTGGGATCATCAATTAGAGGTCTATGGTTAGAGAAATAGGTCTCACACTATTGCTCTATTTTAGGATTTTTATTTTTTGTTCTTCATATTTAAAGACATTATTGCTTGGACGTATTGGTTGATTGTGGGCATTTGTTTGTGATTTGATTTCACTCTCTTATACTCATATTTTCAAAAGCCAAAAAATGAACATTAAAATAGTTTTCTTCTTTTTAAGAACTACATGATCCCTAATTTTCCATTGTGAAATGGAAATACATACAAGCGAGGTCGGTTGTTATCAGATTCAGTTTAAAGAAAAAGCAAAATTTTTCAAAAGCAATTTTCCAAATAGTTATTCTTTAAAAACTATGTGAACCTTGATTTTCCATTTTGAAAGAAAATACTTAGGAGCAAAGATTAATCCTTGTCAAGCTCGAAAAAAAAATTTCTATCTTTGTATAACTTTTAATTATTTTGGGGTAAATTAATATTTTGAAAAAACACATTTCTTTTTGCAAATTTAGTTAAAGGTACTGTAGTCAGACGAGCGTTGTAGGGTGTTAACAGCTTCTCTACGCGTAATCGACTTTCAGTCCTTGACAAGTGCCCAATTTAAGTGAAAATTAAGAGAATTTTTAGCACTTATCTAGCTTTGATTATTGATGATTTCATGTTAATTCACCCCCAATTTAGTTTGTTTTGCATAGCAGATCACCAAAAGTGAGAATTATGGAAAAATTATAAAGATTAATTGAAAATGCTACAAAATTGGGCTAAACTGAGTCGACACAGCTAAGGGATAGAAATGGTGCTAGGCCATAGAGAGAAAACTCTCAATAAGAGGAAACTTTAAGCACTTGTCTTGTAGCTGAGCCATGGAGACTCATTCCCACAGAAATTAGGATCGCAAACCCCATGGCCATGGCCTAGGACATACAAGAAAAGCATGTTTCATTCGTGAAAGCTAGGCCCAAGCTATTATCCTCTTGGGCCATTAGTGAGTTTTTTTAAGTAGAGTATGTTTCTTTTGGTCCTTGTACTATGGGCCTATTAGTATAGCATTTTCTTTTAGGCATTGTATAGTGGGCCAACTAGTTGAGGGTTTTTCTTTGAGCCTTGTATTTGGGCCTTGGGCTTCTAGTGTAGGGTTTTGGACCTAGAGGAGGTGGGGCTTAAAGAAACACTTGCGTTTGGGATTCTTACCCTAGCTTGAGGTGCAAGTCTTATAAAAGAATGTTCTCCTTATACACACTTGAGTGGAAAGAGAGACCATGCCACATGGTAGATCTTTCTAGAAGCTTATGGGCCCTTTATAAGGAGTGGTCTCCAAGTTTCTCTTTCTTCTCTTTTGTGACACACATGCTCTTGCCACTTGGGAATATTCCATTGGCTCATGTGTCTCCCTTGGTGTCCAAGTTAGAGAGAACTAGGGTTTTTACTCTCCTTTTTGAAGACACCTTTGGTGTATCTTTATTTATAAATAGAGGTGTCTCCCCCATGTAAAAATCACTTTTGATATCAGTAATGTTATGTTGCCATTTTTGTGCCATACTTGTCTTTTAAGTCACCAAAGGCTAGAACACTCGTTCTAGGTTTCCTCTCGCCACCACACAACCTCTTGAGTTGGCCCAATCTTTCTCAAGAGCACCCAAACACCACACAACCTATTATGATGAGTCCATGACTCACCATGAAGTAATGTAGGACCTTTCTAAAAGAGTGACAAGAAAAACGACTAGAAGGGAGGGGAACACAAATATGTAAGCTTAGACAAAAGAACAACCATGATTGCAATTTAGTGTCAGTACTCTTCGATGTGCCAAAGGGGAAGGTTATGAACATGAAGTTTATCAATGCCTCAAATGGGATGCAAGTCCCATGACTCAAGCAAACCTCAAGGATTACATTATATGCTTGAAAGAGGTGGAGAGGAATGCTATACAAAATCTCAAAGTGCTAAAAAAAAGTGACATGAGAGCAAAAAGCACAAAGAGAGCAAAGAAAGGAGAGAAGATGAGGAAAAAGAACTAAGAGAAAAAGACAAACAAAAGGAAAGAACAAAAGAGGAGAGAACAATGTGATATTACAACAATTCAAGATGATAGAAAAAGTGAGACAAGTGGAAAAATTAAACGGGCAACAAGAGAAGAAAAAGTTAACAAAAAGAGTGACGAGAGAAAGAAGAAGAGAAGAGAGGGAGAGAAAAATATACTCACATATATCTTCTTGTTTTGTTTTCCTAGGGAAGACTTGTACATCAAGGAGAAATAGCATAAAAATGGGGTAAAGAAAAGACGATAGCAAAGGAAGAAACAAGATTGGGAAAATATGAAAATGCTTCTAGTCATATGCTTATGTTTCTCTTGTCATGAAAATCCCATGGGAATTCCGAGACACTCTTTTTCCTTTGTGATTTATATGGATATTCTTTTTTCTTGTTCCATTTTGCATAGAATATTTATGATGAAACTCTTTGATGTGTTTTTCAGGTTAGTCTTTGATCCTGGAGAACGATCTCTAAGCACCTTGATAATAAGAGATTGGCCTATCATAGGATCCAAATCTCATTTTTAGGTAGCATTTTTTTTTAGACTATTTGGTTGTGTCTTTGGCACTTATGTTTGTATGTTTGTTTATAGGTAATCAAGCTCCATAATTTGAGGTTGAATTCTCTCTAAATAGGGGAGGATGATGAAGGCATGATCAATATGAAGACTTGTGGCCAACGTAGCCCAATCTAGGTGCTTCTTCGAGGATGCCCAAATGGTAACAGAGTACCCAGCGGGCTCGCCCAATCACATGTTTCTAAAGGCCTATATGTTTTGCACTTTTACTTTAATTAATGTCTTGTAATTAGGAGTGTGAATTAATCTTTTTAGGTCAACTTACCCTTAAACTATAAATATAGGGTTTACCTTGTTTGTAAAGACATATTTAATGAAATTAAGAGTTTTTTTTTTTCTACACCTTGATTGTGTTAAATATCATCTTATCTTGAGTGTTCAGCTCGAATGGCGACTCCCCCCTTCACTCATCTTGGCATTGTCCCCAAGTGGCGTGGCTTCTCCCATTCGCTACGTTCTTCCATTTGATTCGTGTTTTCGATGTAACCCATGGTTCATGTTTTCCCCCCTTCCTTGATTCTGTGTTTTTTTATGTGTTTGTGGGTTTCTTTGCAAGGTGAAGCAAATTTCTTTTCTTTTAGGCCACAATGGAGTATCTTTATTAGATTAGGAATTTTTAGACTTTGAATTAAGGGTCATGTAGTGTAGGTTTTCCTTTGGAGGCCTTGTATTAAGGGTCAAGTAGTGTAGGGTTTTAAAAACAATCTTGCTTAAGTAGGGAGCATCATATGCGCCTAGCTTAAGCAATCATTTGATGTTTAATCAAGTTAACCCTAGCTTAAGGTGGAGGACGTCCCACACATGACACATTACATCCTTTAATGGAGAGTTCTCTTACATAGGTAGTGACCATATGTCATTATCCTATTGGAGAGGCTTTTCATAAAGTAGCTTTATACATGCCAACTCATGAGTGGTTCATTTTGTCAGAGTGAGGATTGCCACATGTCAAGCCCTCCTTCACTAAGATGGAATTTTTAAGGTTTTTGTGCATGTTAGCATTCTAGGGTTTGAACCATTTTGGAGACACCTTACTCTATAAATAGAGGTGTCTCCACCATTTATTTCTTACTTTGAGAATGATAATGTTATGCTGCTAAAATTATTTTTGAGCCCCTCTTAGTCACTTGCTAAAGCATCCCAAGAGGTCCCTTTAGCACCATTTTCTCTAGAGTTGGCCTAACCTCTCTTAGAGCTCCACAAACCACCTTCATCCCACCATTAAATCACCAAAACCGAGAGCCATTTTCTCTCAACACCAAGCTTCCGCGAATCCACCATCCACCATAGTCACCATTTTGAGCTTTGGCCCAACCTAGCTTGAGGAGGAGGCTATCAATCTCCCCCTTGTTATCTTATCTTTTTAAACTATTTTGAATGCCCAATATATACATGAACCACCCACTCATCAAGAGTGGTACAATCAATTTGTCAAAGTGTGAACTGAAAGACAACTACAATGTTGCAATAATAGGTATAGTCTTTTTTGCTTTCATAGAATACTATTTGATTGTTCACTTTGTAGGTTTAAAATGGCCTTCTTAGCCAAGAAGGGGGGTTGAATTGGTTGAGTACTAAAAAATATGCTCAGTTAAAACTTGTCAAAACGCTTTCTGTTTGAATTAAATTGACCAACAAATCATAAGTTAATTATTATAAGACCATACATTTTAGTCGATTGAAAAACAAAAATAACAATTTCATTTGTTCATACAATATGATTCAACAAATTGAAATATAAAATCAACAGACTAATATTCTGGGAAATTTTGTAGAAAAATGCATATCACAAAAATCACTCAAACAACATGCATTACCATACAAGATTGGTTCGAATTGATATATCAAACTTAGTTGCACCACCAAATTACATCAAATCAAGTAGAAACCTTACAAAGATTGATTATATGAGTTTTCTTGAGGATTAAATGAAGGTAAGGGAGATGGAATCACACAATTTGTTTTTATAATGGTTAACTCAAATTTGAGCTACATCTAGTTTATTAGGACAATCTAAGCCCAACAATGCACTATATCAAAAGAATTACACAATCTCACAAATATTACACTTTTGAATTAAAAAAAACACTAAGATTCTTGAATGCCATAAGAATCTCAAACCCAACACAACAAGATCCCATTTGCAAATCTGAAATCACACCAAGAAACACTCCAAAGCACAAGAACAACTTGTGTTAACACAAGCAACCATCGTGCAAGGATTTCATAAAGCAAAGTACATGAGATCACATGTAGTTGATGATGATTGATGAAGATCCATTTGATGATCATGTTTCTATTGTATTAAATTTGGAAATAAAGTGTAGAATATGATGTTTACATGTTGTACCATATTCGTAGGCCATATGACATAGGTTAGATGTCTTGTTAGTCTTAGTGTATCCGTCTTAATCTGTTAAAATGAGTTTTAACAAGTTAAAAGGCTTATTGTATATAGTTTTTGGTATGAATGTATTGAATCAATTGAATTGTTTTTCAATCGATTGATTTCACTTAGTCAAGTGAAATCAATAGATTCTACGGACAAATCAACCTATTGAATTCACTTAAGACCAAACTATATAAGTTGTCTTTCATAGAGTAGAACACATTTTTTAGTTTTTGAGTGCAAAAAATAGTCATCCATCTCTAGAAAAATCTCTCTCTCTCTGAATCACACAGCTGCAAGTGTTGGATTGAAGATCTTGGTTGATCTTGGAGGCTTTTTGGCTTGGTAGAAGCTTGGAGAACTCGAGTTTGGTTGGCTAGGGAGAGCCACCATCAGGTTTTATAGTTCTTGTGCCTTTTGTTGTGTTCCTAGTGTGATTTTATGTCTATAAGTGTGTTTCTTACAGGGTTGTAGTTGAGATTTTTATGAGTCAAAAATCTTGGTGTTTCTATTGTTCAAAAGTATAATTTTGGTTTGTGATTTGTAAAACTTTTGATAATAATGGAAACTAAGCTCAAGATTCCCAGGTAAACTTGATGTAGCTTTGTGCTTGAGTGAACCGATATAAAAATAATTGTCCAACTTTGTTTCCCTCATCTTGCTCACTTTAAAAATTCAAGAAAATCAAGCAAATCAATCTTTGTTGTGTTGGCATGTGTTTCTGTGTAAATTGATAGTGTAATCTTGTTAGAAACATTATTTGGAACAAATTTTGTATAAGAAAAAATGTTGTTTGAGTGAGATTTGTGAATTCTACATTCTACATAATTTTCTAGAATTTTAGCCGATTGATTTCATATTTTAATCTGTTGATTCATAATGTATGAACAAATTAACCTGTTGTTTTTTATTTTTGACCGGTTGAAAGTGTATTGTCCTACAGCTTTTGCATTTGAATTTTGTAGTCTAATTGATTCAAAGAAAATGGGTCCTTTTCTTTTGAAAAATTTTATATAGCCAATTCAACCAACCCTTCTTGGTTTAAACCACCATTACATTACTAACATCTTAGTGGTGGCTATCCCCAGCCAACTAAAACATGTTCTTCAATGCTTCAAAACCAGGCAAAACTTGCTCTAAGATTCAAAGATCTTCACGCACGAGCTACACACTGTGCAATTAGAGAGAGTTTTTTAAATTAGTTTCACTATTTTCGCACTCTAAAATCACAAAAGTTACTGCGGTCTCTGAAAAACAAGTTAATATAGTTTGCACATAAGTGAATTCAACAGGTTGATTTGTCTGTACAATTTCTTCATTTCACTTGACTTAAGTGAAATCACTCGATTGCATAACAATTCACCTAATTGAATAAATTCATACAAAAACCCTTTTTAGCATATTGAAAAGGACAAACACATGACAAAAGACACTACACTATGTCATACAATCTATGAATTGAGTCCAATCTTCAAGTTTTGTGATCTTAATTTGAATTTTAGATTCAATAACCCCAAGCTTGATCAATAATGAATCATTTCAATTCTTCATCAATCACACATCATCAAATGCTCTAGCTTCATCAAATCCATGTACTAAGCTCACTTGTGCTAACACACTTTTGGTTTGACTAACTTGTCTGTAGAGTCCTTTAAAGTGCTCTGTCTACTTGTCTCATGAGCCATTTTTGTCTGAAATTAAATCAATATGTTTGGTTTATCTTTTTTTGGGTTTTGTGCATTTTATTGCTTGTCCTTTAAAACTGCTTTTGAATTTGTTTGGTCGAGAGTGTGTGAGTGGAGTTTTTCCTCTGCACTTGAGATGTTAGCTTAAGAAATTAGCCTAAGTTGAGTTGGCATTTTGGTTTTGAGTGAAAATTCAGAGCGAATACCTCCTTGCACCAATATAACTGAGAAAAACACTTAGAGAGTGTAATATTGGTTTCTGTTTTTCTAACTTGTGTTTTCTGGTTATATAATATTTAGGAGTTCTTTCAGGTACAACTTTACACCACGTTTACATCGTAAAGCTAACATTATTGTAGAACTTGAAGAGGAAAAAAATATCAGCCTAAACACATGAGCACATGCATAACCTACTAGAAAGGTTACAGTGCTTGGAGGAGTCTCAAGGCAATGTGCTCATGGACAAAGATATGAGGCTAGACATCAACAAAGGTCTCTTTTCTATGATGGTCATTCAAAAAAAGAAGAGGGAGAGTGGAAAGTTAATTACTATAAATGCCAACAATAGCAAATGACTTCCCCAAAGCGTTATATTGAAATTAGTTTCATTCAATGGGAAGAATGACCCCTAATGTATACCAAGGATGGGAACCTAAAGTAGGACAAATATTTGATGTGTATCAAATAGATGAAAATCATTGTGTAAAGTTAGCTTCCTTACCTTTAGAAGACTATGTCCTGGATTGGTGGCATAAAACTATTATGGACATTGGGCTAAATAAGAGGTTAATTGTGGTATCTTGGAACGATTTAAAACAATATTGCATGTGTGTGCGGTTCATTCCTATAGGAAGGAAATCTTGTTAAAGCTCCAATGGCTTCAATAAAGAAATGAGTGTGGTTGATATTATAAGGACTTAGAAATATCTTTAATAACAACGGATATGCATGATAAGTTTGAAGAGTCTAAGATAACATGTTTCATGAGTGGACTAAGGAGACAAATCCAAGATATTGTGGAATGTTAATCCTCATTTAGTTGCATAAGAGAAAAAAAAAATCCAAACTTCTCACTCTAAATTAATAGAGTGGCAACCTAGGTGTCAATCCAAAGAAACTCCAATCTTAGTAGCTATATTGTGTTATGTTAATCATGAGTGTCACAACCTAACTTGCAACGGGATGGGTAACTAAAAAAAATAAAGTATTTTTAAATAAAAAAAATTCGGTAGTCGTTACCATAGTTTATTCTGGTAAAACTATGGAAAACCATAAAATAAAAATTAAAGTTTGCGAAAAATGGATTTTGAGTTCGAGAGTCGGGTTACCTGTAGGAAAAATGTTAGCACCCTACAGCGCCTACCTAAAAGCGATTCCTTTTACTCAAACATGCAAAAGTGATGTCGATTTCAAAATACTTAAATTTCCCCGAAAATAATAAGGAAAGAACTAAAAAATTTTCTTTTTTTTTGCCTGATAAGGATAATTCTTCGCTCCTACGTATCTCTATTCATAATGGAGTATCAGGGTTATATATTTCTTTAAAAAAAAAACATTTATGAGAAATTGTGCCAACGAGAGTTGAGCTTGAATGAAAGATAATGCCAGTGAAAACTTAGCTTAATTGAACGAGTGTTGATATTTTTAATTTTTAAAATTCTAAATAATTTTTAGAATTCTTAAGAAAAGGTACCAAGTACTAGGATAACACGAACGATCACACAAGTACTAAGACCTTTATTAGGGGATATCAAACGATGTGAACAACCATACAAACATCCAGAAAATTATCTTTAAAAATATTTGGATAAAAGAGTCGAATACTAAACGATGTGGGCCACAATACAAGTATTCAATCCTTTATTACGGGTGTCAAATGATGTGGATGATCATACACACATCCAAAAATTTATCTTTAAAAATATTTGGATAAAAGGGTTGGATACCAAACTTTAAGAATGATCATAAAGAATCCAAACCTTTATTAGGGATGCCAGGTGATGCAACCGGCCATACAAACATCCAAAAAACTGTCTTTAAAATATTTGGATAAAAGAGTCAAATAATAGACCATGTAGACGGCCATACAAGTATCCGAACCTTTTAAATATATAAGTATGAAATTAAAAAATTCAAGAAAGGGAAAAGAAATATTCAACGTAGAATATTACTAAACTTTGTAGACAAACCTTAACTATATAGGATAAGGAAATTAACAAAACAACAACCTAGTGAATATTTGTCACTAAGGCCCAATTCCTACACATCCCAATTTATAAATTACATATATTTTCAAAGTCATAATCACCACTCATAAGTCATGTAATTATCAAAAGAAAAAAAAAACATGAGATTACCTCTACTACAATCAAACCTAGAGATTCCTACACCATCACAATTCAACCATAAATTTAAAATTTACAAGAATCCAAAGCAAAATGAAATTCAAAAAATAGAAAAATTATCATTTATATCAGCATATAAACAATTTACACTCAATATTTTATCAACAATTTGAATCAATTCTTCCCTTCCTCTCAGTCCCAAAATAACATGCACAAAATATCTTAACACAACAAACTTTGTGCAGTTTATATTCAAATAACAAGATACATCTGCAACGAACCAGATCATACATACTAACATATTGAACATGATATTAACAAATCAAATGTGATATCAACAAGAATTCAAAATTATTACTTTCATCCAAACGTTTTTAATCAAGAAAAATGCATACGCAAAAACCTTATTAAAAAATCAAAAATAAAGAAACCCCATGAAGACCATAGCATAAGGCATATTCAATTCACTTCTCATTATTCAAATAAAATGCAGATGAACCGATCTAAACAATACCAATGGTACCAATCAGAGGCTAGGGTTTAGATAGAGGTGATTATAGGCCTCTAATACTAGGAAACGACGACGACCACCATAGGTAGCGCTACGACAGAGATGCGAGCTCCAAGTGTCGGGGAAGATTCCAGGGGTTCTTGGAGGTGACTTAGTCTTTCCTGAATTGGAGACAATGACAGATAACGAGCTGAGGCGTAGACACTACATGACGGAAAAATCACCGAAAATGGTAGTGATGTCAGTCACTACAAGTTCAGCAACGACGACGGTTCCTAGGGCATGCTGGTGATAATGGATAGGGAGGATCGAGATTGAGAGGGAATATCTCAGTGTGAGTTGGAGAAATTCGGGTTGAAAATGGGGAAGAAAGAGATCGCCTATGGGTGATGGTTGGGGTTGAGGGGAGAGTGTGTTTAGTAGGATAGGGGTGTATATAGAAAACAAAAAAGGATGTGAGTAGGTGAATAAAAATTAGGTTTCTGGCTCAATAAATAGAAGTGGGTGAGAACATTAAAAAGATAGGTTTGCAAGTTGTAAAAATATATCGGGTTATATTAGTTTTTAAAGAAACTTTTATTTTACACATTTATTTATTAGTAAATAAAACCTATTTTTAATTGATTTTTCTTTTTTTTTATTAATTTTTATTCATCTGGACGAAATTAAGTGTTGACAATGAAAAATGAAACTAATCATGGAGAAAAGTAATATGCATACTAGTCTAAAATATGAATTAAACTAATGCAAGAAAGCTATAATGATTCAAAATGTATAAGTTGTAAACATGAAAAAATTTGCATGGCAAGTCCTGTCTAGTTAATGATGGATTCAATATGCAAATGATGTATTGTGAATGGTTAAGATGCAAAATAACATATAACATGAATGGAATATGTTTTGGTTCCTAACCATACCTAAAATGATGCCTAAATCCAAAATCTAAAACTATTTGTTAAAATGCCTCAATGACACCCTAATTTTCACTAAGTGTTTGATGAAACATATGTCATAACCAAAATTCCCAGAATTCTCAAAATCACCAATTAAACCAAGTTTTAAAAGTAAAATGACTAAAATAGTTTTGACAACAAATGGTTTTTATGCAAATACGGGTTTGAACAAAATGCAATGCATGTGTGATTTAATAATCTAAATAGCTAATTAACTTCTAAAGCAATTATGTGATCAAAGGAACCAATGCAAAATGAAATTCTTAATTCAATCTAGATTAGAAAACCTTATATCTATGAATGGGTGGAAAGTTAGAAAATGAATGCAATGATGGAAATAGAAATTCAAACATGATTCATATGCATAAAAAAATTGTGACAATGCTTTGAACACTAATTAGATAAGAGAAACAAAAAAATTAAAAATTGGTAACAAGGCTTGATCAGGAGTGGAAATTTTAAAAAATTACCTAACTTCCAAGAAATTGGAAATCTAACTTCTAAACCTATGTCTAATGATTGGAACACGTCTAAAACTATGAAAACATTTTAATCACATCAATAATAAAAATGAATAATAAATAAAAATGAAAATCAAAGATTGAGCGGCAAAATACTTATTGTTGTTAGTTGAATATTGAATGCAATATTAAAAGTTATTCGTAGTATATTAAATGTATTACTAGAAGTTATTAGAAGATATTATAAGTTATTAGATGCTTGTAGAAGATTCTAGAGATCTCTTGTAATTATTACTTTAAGGTTTCAGATATCTATATATAGAGAAGTTGATGTACTGTTTCAGTGGAATTAACAAAAATAATAAGAATCTTCTTTCTTTCAAATTATTCCTTTCAAGTTGGTATCAAAGCTCTCGATCTAGGGAGCCATGCTTCCGCATTTCTTCTTTTCCGTCTTAATTACAATTCTCATTAGTTTTGTCTGAGGTGCAGCCATTTCTTTTAGTTATTGGGTTGCTTGAAGTGCCCCTAAGTTGTGGTTTTTTTTTTCACTATTATTGTTGCATCATTGTTGTCGTTGTCCCTACTACATCGTTGTTGTTGTCATCACTGCTGCATCATTGTTGCTGCAATGTCATTGTTGTTGCTGCTACATCGTCGCTACTATCGTTGTTCCATCACAGTTGTTGTCACATTGCTACCATCACTATTGATGTCACATTATTGCATTGTTGTCACTTTCTGCCTTACCTTTCATTTTCATTTAGGAGAAGGCTAAGGAATTCCTATTTTTTATTTTTTTGGCATGGCAACTCCACTAAGCAACATCAATCTTCCACACTTGCCAGATGGCAACCGCCTTAATGGTCGAAATTATCTCCAATGGGCTCAATTTATCTGACGCACACTAAAGGGTACTAGAAGACACAATCATATTTGTTAGATATTGTTTGATATTATTAAGATATTGTAGATATTGATAACCACAATATCAAACAATATCTTCTATTTAATCTTTTTATTTTCAGTTACTCTTTTTACTTGTACCTCTCTCTATTATAAATAGATTACCCTATGTGTGGTTTATACACAAGGGAGATTAATCTCAATCCCTATTTTCTTCATCCTCAACAATATTGATCGTCTTAAAGCTCGTCTTGTGGCCAAAGGTTATACTCAAATTTTTGGGTTGGATTATGGAGATACTTTTTCCCCCGTGGCAAAGATGACTTTTGTTCGTTTATTTATCGCCATGGCTGCTCTTCAACAATGGCCTCTTTATCAACTAGATGTTAAAAATGCTTTCCTCAATGGTGATTTGCAAGAAGAAATCTATATGGAGCAACCTCCTGGATTTGTTGCTCAGGGGGAGTCTTCTGGGATGGTATGTCGTCTTCGCAAATCCCTATATGGCCTAAAACAATCTCCTCGGGCTTGGTTTGGAAAGTTTAGCAATGTTGTTCAGCAATTTGGTATGACTCGGTGTGAAGCAGATCATTCTGTCTTTTATCAACACTCGAGTGCTGGATGTGTTTACTTGATAATATATGTTGATGACATCGTTCTTACAGGGAGTAACAACCATGGCATCTCTCAATTGAAACAACATATCTGTCACCATTTTCAGACCAAAGATCTTGGCAAACTCATATATTTCTTAGGTATTGAGGTGGCACAGTCTAATGATGGTATTGTTATATCTCAGAGAAAGTATGCCATGGATA
>Ga0214545_1005336_pt1 | contig 23326 bp, 19 predicted proteins | sample CNSS4metaG_FD_160064 | JGI IMG/M metagenome (GOLD analysis project Ga0214545, IMG submission 160064) | Root nodule microbial communities from cowpea collected in UCLA plant growth center, Los Angeles, California, USA - CNSS4 | ecosystem: Host-associated > Plants > Roots > Nodule | place: USA...
TATGAATGAGGATTTGGTTATAAAGGTTGGCATGAGAGTTATGTGCATGATAAATCTTTCTTTATTGATTGAGTATGATTGGTCTGTGTCAGTGCGTAATTCCTTGGAATCTCTAGGTGAGATTTCAGGGTCGTGCTTCAGTGGTCGGGACGTAATTCCATGGCCCCTATTAGTGGGTGTCCATGGTGGTGCCCCATCTATATAGTCTGGTAAGGATTCAAGGTAAGGTTGCATCCTGACACTCTAAGGAGTCAGTTAGTCTCACTTAGAGCGGACTGACTCTTGTGGTGAGAGTAGCAGGAGGCCTGAAACTCATTAAGGGCTAACCTTGTGTGTGAGGGAATTGATTCATTGTAACACTTGTAACACATAGCTCGGGGGTGAGCAGAGGTATCCACCACAAGTGCAAGCATCCGCTGAATCCGACCAGGTTATACGTATCCGGATGAGTCAAGTCGAGTCTTAGTGTATTGATTTGAAAGTCATAACATGTTTGGGTGTTGTATGTATATTGGACTGTGAAAGTATACCTGATTGCATGATGAAAATCTTTTTGGCTCTAGCTTACCCTTTGCTTGTTTGATTGCTTGTATGTTGTTCTCCTACTTTTTGCGATGATCATCAATTTATTGATGGGAGCAGATGCGAGAGGAAATCGTGGTCAACAGGAGAGAGATGAATCCGCTGCATAGTCTTCCTGGGCTGGACTTCTTGTGCTGATTGGGCTTTCTTTTAGGGCAATGGCCCATGTATTGTCTAGCCTTTAGGCTTCTTTTTTTGAAAACTTTGTCATTATTCATCTATGCTTTATTTTGGCATCGTGGTGTGCCTTGGTTACTGTACGGAGCTGTGATTGTACTCTAGGACTGCTTAACATATTATTCTATGTGACGTTTCCTTTTAATTTGGTTTATTAATTAAATGGGACGTTACATTATTCCTTATTATTTATGCTTATATATTTATTAAGATTTTACCATCATTCTTCTACTTGTATTATATTATTTATCGTCACTTATATTTATTACAATTTAATAATTTATTATCAGTTATTATTTATTTTATAAAATTATATATAATTTTGTTGTTATTTATTGTAATTTAATAATTTTATTGGTTTATTAATAAGATAAATTTCTTAAAAAAGTATCATAATTTTTTAATTTATTATTCTATCTTCTCGCGTAATTTGAAGAAGTAATTAATGTATTCAAGAGCAATTAAACCATATCAAAATATATTATATAAGTAGTAATAATAATTTTAGTTTTATATGTATATATTTATTATTTATTATTTATTTATTTATTTATATATTGATTATGATTTGTTATTATTTATATTATTGTTTTTTTTTTCAAAGTGTTGTACTATTATTTAGTAATTATAGTTTTATATAATTGATGATTCTTTTAAGAAAGAAAGTATATATCTTATAATTGATGGTTTCAAAAACATTGTTTCGTAAGCTATAAGGTTTCTCATTATTGCTTCAGAGTTCATATCCAAATTCACCCAGGTAGGTAAAATATTTTTTGGTACAAATTCTCAGTTTCTTAAATTAGATAAACGCTAAGTTTCTCATTATCATTTCTGGCATGTTTTCAATTTTCCTCTGCAACTATAGATGCTGCCAACCCAAGACAAATTATTGGTCATATTCAATATCAAATACATTGAGATAATATTTTATGTAACTTATGCGAAAGATACTTCATACTTTAAGCTCTTTCACGTGACTTCCTCTTGAATCACTATCACCAAAGTCCTTCTCATTAGATCCATTCTGACCCTTAGTATTACTATATCCTTCTGCATCCTCTGCCTCTTAATATCATTAGCCAATTCCTTCAATCACTTCAGACCTCATACAACAATCGCTTATAAAGAATTAAGCAAAATGCATATTTTTTAGTCTGAAAAACCATTTGTCTACTTGATTAGTATGCTAGAAATCAATAAATGTTTGCTTCATAGGAAATGAAAATGGGAATCCAAGATTAGAGAGTAGCTCTACACTTATGAAAGGTAGATAAATGCTTCCAAAGCAGGCAAAACCATTCATCGACTTTATTAGTATGCCAGAATCAAGAGGTGTTTGCTTCATAGGAAATTATGTCTACCATATTTGTTTTGTATGGAGAAGGGTGACAACCGATTGCATTTTCATTTTCAAAAGGATTAATAACAAAATCAATTCTACAACTTGAAACAAACTAACCTACTCCATGGAAAGATTAAGATCTTTAGCAATTCTTAGAAAATGCAACATAAATCCACACCAAATAACATAAACTACGTGAGAGATAATCACCCAAAGAGGATTTGGACATCAAAAATTGATATTGATAAAAAACTTCAATAATTCATATGAAACCTCAAAACATTGATATATAAATTTTACTTGTATAAAAGAGTCACTCACCTCTTTCTTTCAAACAATTTGTGCTATTAATGGTCCAAAGTATGAGTGTGCCAAATTATTCTCTACTTTTTGTAGCTTTTCTACTGTAAGAGCAATATTCCAACTTATACACTCATACTGTATAAACACATGAACATAAACAAAAATAAAATTGAAGGTTGGTTATAACTAATGATGATAAGTATGATTTAAAATAAGAGACCACAATAAAAAAAAAGTATATATGTTATACAAAGTCCATATTACATAGACCATATACTTATCATTTGAAATTAAGTGTATAGTTCCAAAGCAAAAGGTATTTTCAGTACCACAGTTCGAACATGGACTCTAAAGAAACCAATTATTAGTAATATGTAATCAAATACAACCTTCAAGAGATCGTGTTAGTATCACTATACCTTTAAAATCACAATCTTTTACAATGACATTTGTTAGTGACAAAGTTATCCACACAATGAGGGGAACTACAACAAACCAAGTGAAAAATGAAACTAAAAGGTTGTAGCAGTTGTTCTCAACAACGATTCATAATATCCATACTTTTATTTCTTGGTCATATGAAAAATCTATCCAATCATCTAAGTATTTTGATATCATGTTAAACCTTACAGAACAAACTTAAAGATGGTAATAAAGACACAAAAATAACCAATCAATGACTAAAATTGCCTTTTATAATAGACACAAAAAGAGCATTAATTGATCTAACATGTACTGTCGGAAAATGTAGTTTTTTCTTATTTTCTAATTGTAAGAAATCCTAAAGCATTTTGCATAAATAATAAGGAATGGTTGAAATTCTATACTATAGTCTCTCAATTAAAAAAAATCTCAAACAAAGCATATGCTTATTCAAAATTATAATTATTTCCAACCCCTCCTCTCTGAACTCTTCCAGCTGGACAATTCCCACTGGATTTTGTTCTAAGTAATCTCAAAAAAACAATTGTATTACAAAAACAATATTAGATCATGAGACATAAAAAATCCATTTAATGCTTTAAAATTCGTGGTCAACTTACCTATATTCTCACTAGATTGCAACTTTTTTCAAACTTGGTTCTCTAAATCATAAAAATCTGCTCCAAAGAGCCACATGAAAAAAATACAAACATGAAAACAACAAAATTCAGACCATCGCCTAAAACAACAAAAATTAAACAAATATATATATGCAAGAAAACACGTGTCATCATAAAATTTTCAGAACTACTAAAGGAAACAACCATTAAAACTGAATAATCAAAGAGTAATCTTTAAACCTAAATTTCATAGCATACGAAACACCTAAGAAGTTATGTGTTAAATAGAAACATAAAAAAACATCAACAATCTAATATATTAGAATAAATCTTACTTGATCTAATAATGATAAAACCCTACACCACCAAAGGAGAACAACAAAAATATCAGTACCCAAGTTCAACAGAAAACAAAAGACAAAAAACATCTAAGAAAATGATACGATATAAGAATAAATAGTTGAAGAGAAAACAAAAATACAACAAGGATTATGCTGCCTAGGATTTCAAATAGACAAAGAAAGGTAAAACATTTCTCATGGTGAAAGATACACATTCATAAGAAAAAAAAAACACAAAACCTCTAATAAAATGATACAAAAAAAGATTAAATATAGAACAAGGATTATACTCCTTAGGGTTTCGGAGAGATAAAGAAAGGGATAACATTTCTTCACGCAAAAAAAAAACAAAGATAATTAAAGAAAGTACAATAAAAAAACACTCAAAAAACAAAGAAATGATGAAAAGAATGAGAGAAATAGAGATCATTTCAACGATAAAAAAATGAACATAATGAAGAAAGGATAGAAAAAGAATAAAACCCACCTCTACAAATCGAGAAATCCATGGAAAGAGACAAAGAGCGAATGCGAGAGAGACTAAGGTTGAGAGGAAGAGAGTAAGAATGGAAGCTTTTCTTTAGGATGTCTAAGGTTTATTAATAAAAGAGGAAGATCCGACTATGATTCAAATCAAAGAGATGTAACCCTTTGGAAATCTCTTGCACTAGTATTGTTTTATCTATCAAAGTATGCTTTCATTACATGTTTGTAAGTAGTTTATACTTGTTGGATGAAGTGATCACTTGTCTTATTTCACTGGCTTGGTATTGAGTGGAAGTTGTTTTAAGTTGTGGTCCAACTAACTCTCCTCTTACTTTAGATGGTAGGAATAAATTTAAGGTTATAGCTAGTTATAGAGTCCTAACCTTAATGTAGGTGATTAATTTAAGCAGTCACTGAGGAATCATACTGAAGTTTGATGATCCTAAGCTCTAAGTGTCAAGAATGGACTTAGAGTTACCCTTAAAGAGAACTCCCAAGACATGGATGATTGCGTCTTTGTAAGTACGAATTAAATTAATGCAAGAGAGAGAGAGAGAGAGAGAGAGAGAGAGAGAGAAAGTGGTGAAATCTAGTTGTAACACGTCTTTATTATCTTGAAAACAACTTTTTATTGCATATGTGTTAATCTAGCATTTTCTATCTTAGATTAACATTATTTTTGTTCCACAAACTTATGCTCATGCCTTTCATGCAACTCAACCATTGTTTTATTAAACTCATACTAGTTAGACTTTTTGAATTCTACGAAATCCCTAAGGATATGATGCTTGTTGTACTACAAACTACGTAGTATACTTGCTGGTAAAGAATTGATTATATTGGAGCATTAACAATGACGAGCTAGTCGATAATTAAAATACTTACACTGCACCATTTTTTACTTTAGACTACACTAAATTAGCCCACATGTATAAAAGTGTTGCCTAAACATAGAAATGACCACAAATATATAAGTGTGGCTTAAAACTACTAAAGGCCACGTTTTATAAATCATTGATTATAGAAATGACCACATTTTCTACTAAAGGCCATAGAAAATGTGGGCAAAACAATGAAATTGTGGTGTCTTCCTTGTGTTGTTTCCTTATCAGTTATACTATACACTATGAATTTTCTTCATACCTATAGACTAGGCAACACTAGAATGACAACAACTAGAAAACCATTGTGTAAAATAGGAATAAGCCACAATTTTTTTTTTATTGTTGCTTATATAGTGAGTTTTATTTGTCTTAAACCTAGAGGGTATACAAAAAAATGTTGTCTATTTGTTTTAAGCAATATGGTAGAAAATGTTGATAGTTATAGGCAATAGTTGCTAAAATGTGGATAGTTTATACCATATTTTTAAAATTATGATAATTTAACTGCTAAAATGTGGATAGTTTATACCATATTTTTAAAATTATGATAATTTAACTTTAAATATTTTTAAATTACAATCATGTGACCTAATTAAATTATTGTAAGATGGATCAATTATCTTGTGGTGGATGGTAGTTGGACCAAGTCATAATCAAATCATGACACTTTGGTTCCTACAATCTTAAGAAGAAAGAGTTGCACTTTAATTAGTAGCTATAGCTTTTGGCTTATCAGAGTCAAGGTCACGAGTTTGATTCCCAATGAGACAAATGTTTAGAGAGAGATTAAATAATTATGAAACATAAACGCAATAATTAAATAATCATTATTGCCTTCTAAAAGAATACACAACATTTTAAATTGTGTTGCTTTTGTGGCCTTAGGAAAAAAATCGTTTTTTTTTAGCAATGGCCACAACTTAATACTTCACGGTTGGAAAACCGTGGTAAAATCGTTGCCTAAACTTAAGAGCACAATTGTTTTACTTTAGACAACATTTAAGTTGTTTAAACTACAAAATGGTGTAGTGTTAAATATACTCGTAGTTGGATGACTTCTAGACGGTTGTGTCATGTTAACTAATGTGATACCTCTAGTCAAGTTATATACATAGTGCTAATTTTTTATATGCCTTCTTGCTTAGTATTTTTAGGTGCTTATTATTCAGATGTTTTCTTTGAAATGGTTAATAACTGGATATTCTTTAAGCTTTAGCGCTTTTAGGTATTTTGTATTAAGAAATCATTTGAACTTTTAGATGCTTTGTACATAAACGTCTGTCCCTTCCTTTCGCTTGGATAAATGGGTCTTACTAGGTTAAGTTGTTCGAGATTCTCCTCCTATGGTGGTGGTTAGGGAATACCCCATACTTTTTTATTGTGGATGGACCTCTCTTTTTCGAGGTTATAGAGCTTTAGGACTTAAAGCTCCTTGTGGTGCTGTGTATGCTTCTTCTCTAGCCGGTTGTCGAGTTGTTGTTGCATCCTCGTTACTACTTGTTAAATATTTCCTTCATTTTTATTGAGGATTGTATCCATATAAATTTTGATGGCGTTGATAGCTAAGGGATCCTTATTCGGTATTGAGGATGTTGAGGCTTGGGTTTTGCTTGGAGTCAATACCATATATTCTAGGTGAGAAAGAGTTTTACTCAACATGACAGTAGGCACCAAATGTACTTACTACGTTTCACCGAGTAACCTCTGAAGTGGATGAGTAGTTTTCAAGAGTTGAGTACCCGATCAATCACAACTTTGACCCCAACTTGGCAACAACAACAAATTAAAAGTCCACATGCGAAAACTCTCTAACGACCGGTAAAAGTGTATAATATGAGAGTAATAAAGAATATTAAGCAATGAGTAAAAGTTAATACTTTCTCTGGTGGATATAACAACCAAGTTTGTTTATATGTTGTTAAATAGTAATTGAAATATAAATCTCACCTACATTATTATTTTCCAATGTTTTAGAAAGTACTACAATAAAGAACGTGTTTGTTGTTTTGGGCCTGTAAACAATAATGGGCTTTTTTGTTATTGTGGGCCTATAAACAATATTGGGCCAAGTTCGGCCAGGTAAGTATATTATTCTTTCATTTGGGTTTTTGTTCATTTTATTCTAAGCAATTTTAGTTTCATGATGATTTCTGTTTCTAATGCTGATAACAACCCTCACTTTTGCATTGCTTTCCTTTAATTTGTTTAGTTCTACACTAAACCAATGGCGAATCTTGACCAATATTGTTGGGGGAGCCAAAATAATATGTCTAAAATTTATACATTTAATTATTGTCATTAATATAATAAAAATAAATACATAATTTAGTATAACGATAACTAAAAAAGAAATAAGACTACAAATGAATATATGGAAGAGTTGAATTTGTATATCTATTTAAAAAAAAAGACTAAAAAATAAATTTTCATAATCTAATAAAAAACTGAGAGACGTAAATACCAAAAGAAAATTCGATGATAATCAAACCACACTTAAGATCCAGTTATAAAAAATATACAATACAATATTTTTTCTTCTATGTTCATAAAATAAAAAATTAATATACAAGCTCATTAAATAAATTATTAAACTAATATTTCATTATCATGTGATACAAGAGAAAATTACCTTCTCCTTTATTTCTTCGAGAATGGAAGACAACAACTTACATATGAGAGCAAAAATAGTAGATCTTTTTCTCTTCAGAAACCAAAGAAAATAGGTGAGAATGAGATATGAGAACCATTCGTGAAAAAATCAAGTCATATAATGGAATCACAATTAAAATCCGGTTATAAAAAAACACACAGTAAGATACTTTTACTTCTTTGTTCATTAAACAAAAATGAATATAAAAGAGACTTATTAAATAATTTTTTAAACTAATATTTTACGATCAAGTAAGATGAAAGAATTACATCATTCTTTTCCTCCTCGTGAATGAAAGAGAACAAAGTGAAATAAGAGCAAAAGAATAAATATTTTTCTCTTCAAAAACAAAAGAAAACATGTGAGAATAAGAAATGGAAACGATTTATAAGAAGCTCAAACCATAATGAAAAATAATAATAAAAATATTTTGATAAATCTTTTTATTCTTTATTTTTATTATGTTTGATTTCATATTTTATTATTTATTAACATTAATTATTATATTTATAAAAGAAATAAAATATTTAATTTAATCATCATTAATTTATAATATATTATCTAATATCTATAATATATTATCTAATATCTATAATATAAAAAAATTTAAAAATACCTAAAATATTAAAAAAAATCAAATTTTTAGGGGGGGCCATGGCCCCTCCCTGCCACCACAAACATCCGCCACTGATCACAGCACTGTTTTAGATTCAATTAAAGCTTTGAAATCTCTTTTTTGCTCTTGATTTGCGTCTTTAAGAATTCATAAGTTAGGGTTTTTGATTTTGATGTTCTGTTTCATATTTAAAGTGCTTGATTTTTCCATTTTTGATGTCTAGCTAAGCTTTTTGCATTGATTCTTTGACGAAATTGAAATGAAACCATGAGATTGTTGATCGAATTTGGGTTGTATTCAGAATTGCATTGAATTCAGGTTGCGTTTTTTATGTTAAACATGTTTTTTATGCATGCTTAATCTCAAATTCGTGTGTGCACATTGAGGGGCTCGTATTCATGCTTAATGTTTATGGGTTCTGTCACAACTTGCTTCAATCTGTGGGTGTTAATTGCCTGAAAGTTATTATGCTTAATGACAATGAATCCATGGTAATTTTCGCTTAGTTGATTACTTAGGGTTGATGAGAGCAAATTCGAATATAACAATTAATTTGGTAATTTGTGATTGGTGGACTTTTAATTGAATCAAGGAATCATCGCGTTTTCATATAATTGTTAAATTTGTCTGCATTGCGAATTTAAGTTTGTTGTGAATATGCCTACCAACCCCCCATGTGTATTGTGTTGTGTTGATCTAGAAATTGAGGCTTTGAACAAGAACTTGGTCGTTGGGAGACGACTTGGTTCAACTGTCACATACTACATTTTAAGTGTTTTAATTTGATGGGGTACGGCCTCTATCAAATTTGGCGTCGTTGCTAGGGTCCAATCGTTTTGTTCAAAGTAAAATTTTTAGTGTGTTTGTGTTTCGTGTTTTGGTATGCGTGTGTAGTTCAAGTGTGGTTGAGTTGGTATATGTTGATTGTGGTAGTGTTTCTGTGTGTTTTCGTGTAGTGTGCATGTTATATGTGTAGTGTAGTGAATAGTGTCGCGACGCGTATGAATAGTGTCATCTAGAGTAGTGAATAGTGCATGAATAGTGTCAGATTCTGGCATTTAACTTCTGGATTTTTGTTCTGGTAGCTATGATGCTTGTTTTAACTTGAAATTTTTTCCCCTCACTTCTAAGACATTGAACTTGATGGGAAAAATAGTTGGAACAGTTGGTATGGTCTGAGTTGAGAGATTCAAAAAAAAATTTGGACTGATTTTTAGTGAAACTTCAAAGGACCATAACTTTTGCTCTGGTTTTCAGAATCACTATTATTTTATATGCATTTGGGGTGGAATTTTATTTCCTACCTTGTCAAAACCATCTTTGCCGGTTTGTAAACTCAGATTCTCCAGAAAATTCATTTTTCTACATTTCAGCAATGTTTTTTGTGATTTGTCTTCATTTTTTCCACTTTTGAAAAAATTTTAAAAATACTTGTACTTTGATTTTTGACCTGATTTTTTTTGTGGTTCTGTTTGAGCACTCAAAGGACAATCCTACCATTTTTCAAGTCATTTGGAGTTCGTTTGAGTATACTTGTAGTTATACCCTATGTTTTGCCACTATCACTAGAATTAATGTATTTTGGTGCATGACTAGGGGAAACCCAAGTGAATTACGACCATTTGACCCTGAGATTGATAGGACATTCCACAGAAGATGTAGGCATCTTAGGAATCCATCTTTGCATGCTGAATATTCAGTGACTTTTCCTGACTCTTCTGATTCTTATCACACTCCTAACACTCCTCATTCCTTGCATTCTGAGCATACTGTTTATTCTGAGCATTCTGATTTTCATACTGATAACATGGCACAACCTCCTCCACCTCATGAAAGGACCATGAGTGAGCTCACTGCACCAGAGTTCACTTATGATAGTTTTTGCATTCAATACCTTGAGGAGGAAGTTCCATATGTGTTAAAAACTGGATTAATACACTTGTTGCCAAAGTTTCATGGCCTTGTAGGTGAGGACCCGTGCAAACACTTGAAGCAGCTTCATGTCGTGTGTTCCACCATGAAACCTACAGATGTCCAAGAAGACCATGTATACTTGAAGGCTTTCCCTCATTCGTTGGAGGGCAATGCGAAAGACTGGTTGTACTACCTAGCACCCAGGTCCATCACGAGCTGGGATGACCTGAAGAGATTGTTCCTTGCCAAGTTCTTCCCTGCTTCAAGGACAACAGCCATAAGGAAGGAAATTTCTGGCATCAAGCAACAATCTGGGGAGTGTAACATCCCTAACGAATATTACTTAATTAAATAAATAATTAAAGAAAAGAAATTAAAATGTCAAGATATTATTATTCCCAAAACGCGGGAAAATTTAAAATATTTAAACATCGCGCCAAATTTATTAAAATTGTAGTATTAAAGCTTTACAATTTTCAAAGTCCAAAATCATAAATGAAAACATAACAAAAAAATCCCTAGCTTTAATCCCAGCTAGCCCTCACTCCGTCGCCTGAGCATCCTCAACATCACCTGTGTCATCATCTGCTCCCGTGTAACGAGTCACACGATCATTGCCACACACAAACAGAAAGGGTGAGCTGATAAAAATATAAATAACATATAACATCACAAAAAATATAACTAAGACAACCATCTTATTCAATCTAAATAGTTCTTGGCGAAGACCTTAACCCCAAGGCTTTTCAGCCTTCAAATCACACAAATGGTTAGCCTTAGACTCGGGAATATAATGCTCGCACGAACCTGCCCGCTCGTGGTCCTGCCTCTACGAGCCTCCCCGCTCGTAGTCCTACTCTACGAATCTCTCCGCTCGTAGTCCTGCTCTACAGACCTGCTCGCCCGTAGTACAACACATGTGATCCTCCAGCCACGTACCTCCCCGCACACAACATCTCTCAAGCGTGAGCACGGAACATACAAACCTACCTCGCTCGTATCCCCACGCGCGAGTAATTGGATATGAACCTCCCCGCTCATATCATCACATGTTAACCACCATCCATGAACCTACTCGCTCATGGCACAGCATCTCCCGATCCAAGTACAGCATCATTGCTTAAAACGCAACACATACACAAGTCATAGACTACTAGATTTTCGCCCGGCGCAGCACCAAGCGTCGCCAGGCGAAACTAGTCCAGACCGCCCGGCCGTTCACTCCTCGCCGCTCGGCGCCAGGTTAGTTCAGCCTCCTCTATTGAACATCGTCCGCCTGGCGGGTCACACCTTGTCACTAGGTGTTGCACAGTGTAGGGACTTCCTTGGAGGTTCTATCACCTGGCGCACCTACCCGTGCCGCCAGGCGCTATATAAGTAGTGTATTCCTACTGGTTTTTAGCACCCAAACTGATTAAAACTTATGATCGTATGTACACCCAAGTGTCTAGATGTGTCCCCTTCGATCCAGATAAGATTATTAGCATTAAGCTACCCCTCTATGATTCAAGAACCCATGCCTTAAAATTTCCAATTCCTCTATTCCAAGTCTCTAGTTGACCAATTGAACAATTATTGTATAAGAATTCAGTCAAGTTTATTGCAGCATCTACCAATCCAGTAACCGTACAATTCACATATCATAATTCTACTGGTCGGGAATAATATCGGAACATGTTCCCAACATACCTAACTCACACTATACAAACCATAAGTGATGTTCACTCCCAATATTGCGTAATCATTCATCATCCCACCATTCATAGAAATCGCGAATGACACCCAACACAATATATCATGATCACCAAGTACTCTGTACACATAGGTAATGAACTATGTTTCCAAAACCTGCATCATTTCTATGAGAAACATTCTTCCTCCTACTTACTATTCCATTTAATATTATTTCTCACTTACATCCAAGACTATCTGCCACTGTATTCTCCTCATTACTCCTTTCCATTCTCGGCTTTAATACACCCTTCTCATCACCTTACCTCTAATAAAGGCCTCATAACTCAGTTCACTAGCCCCCTCTCTCTCAGTCACAGACCCAGAAATTCCACAACAGCTTCTGGTTTATGATTTTCGCCTAGCGACCAATGCAATGCCGCCAGGCAGCACATCAGTTCCTGCGAAAACCAGGTTCCTCTATGCCATGAAACACCATTCTGTTTAACCCACCAAAACCAATATGTCATACACAGTCTAGTAGTTCATGATCATTACAATTCCAGGCGTATATTCAACTAATAACATCATGTAAACCCAACCCTAACGAAATTGATTCCTCTTTTCCTTAGTTTTAATCCATTCATAAGTTTTAACCTACTTAGCTCATGCTCATGTTCCCGATTTAATTATCCATGCATCATAACTATGATAACACAATTTCACAAGCATAGCAATCTGAATGAAGAGTCATAGCATCACCAATTCACGAAACATAACCAAAACAGAAGCGATCATGAAGCGTCGCCTAGCGGACCCACCTTGGCCGCCAGGCAGATGGTAACAGAACCCATAAAACTGGGCAGCAAAGAGGCATCGCCTGGCGACATATTCATGACCGCCAGGCGGTTTTTGGGTAAAAACCCAGAAACTACGAAAAACAGCGTCAGAGCGGGGAAAAGTTCATGCAATTGTACTTGGCAGACCATAATCATTCAAATACGAAATAAACACATAAGAGACAACTCCCATTACTTGGAATCCTTGCTCTAAAAAATCGAATTCCTGATGTGTCTCTAACCCAAAAGCTCTCTTAGCCTCCTCTTGCATGCCAACAACATTTTTCAGTCTCACCACTCCTTGCAATCAGTATTACTCTTCTGGAAATTTCGTGCCTAGCCCTTACACGAAATTACAGCACCCTTTGCCTCTCCAATTAGCCTTCTCTCCCTTACTCCCTACCCTAATTAAGTGTGGTTATTGCTAAAACGAAAATGACCTTAAGTATCATGTTAATAGCTAATCATGAACCATTATTTGGTAGTTTCTAGTTTCTAGCCCATTAGGCTGCCTCCCTATGCAGCTAGGGTTTCTACATCTCTTCAATACCATGCAAAAGAAATTTGCCAAAAAGAAAATTAGTTTTGTTCTTAGCAAGATTTGAACCCATATCCCATCAATTTCCAAGTCAAATGCATAACCAATTCAACCAATTCATATTTGTGATAATTCCTATAATTCTAGGATTATATCATCACATCTAACATTCAAATATATCATCAAAAAAATGCACAAATTAAAATAACACATAAATGGCATACATAGGACTCGAACCCAAGTCCTCTCACATATTTAAGTACTCTCAACCACTTGAGCTAGTACTTTTCTATGTCCTAGCATTCCGCATTAAATGCCTTAAAGGGTCCTATTACCCACATTTATGAAATAATTATTTAATTAACTATTTAATTTTCTCGGGTCTTACGGGAGACCCTCTATGAGTACTGGGAGAGGTTCAAGAATCTCTGTTCAAGCTGCCCTCACCATCAAATCTTTGAACATCTCCTTCTTCAGTATTTTTATGAAGGCCTGCACCACATGGATAGAAATATGATTGATGCCGCAAGTGGTGGTGCTCTTGGTAACATAACCCCAGCTGCAGCAAGGCAACTAATTGAGAACATGGTTTCCAATTCTCAACAATTTGGCACAAGGAGTGATGTCATAGTTGTTAGAGGAGTACATGATGTAGGGGCAGCCGAATACACGAAGAAGTTGGAGAGTAAGATTGATGCTCTTACTAGTCAACCAACTTGCTTCTAATCAGATAGCTCCAGCTGCAAGAGTTTGTGGCCTTTGTACATCTGTTGATCATTTTATAGACTCTTGCCTAGCATTGCAACAACAGGCTGCTGCTTCTTCTTCTACACTACTGGATACTCCTCAGGCCTATGCAGCTAATATTTTCAACAACAATAGGCCCCAACATCAACAACAAAACCATGATTTGTCAACAAACATATATAATCCAAGATGGAGTAATCACCCTAATTTGAGATGGGGAAACCAGGGCAAAAAACAGCAACAAAACCAACAATTTCAAAATGTGCAGCCACCTCCACAACAAACTTGCACCTGCACAAGCTGCTCTGATTCCACCTGTACCCACACTAGCTCCTACTGCAGCACCTACACCTTCTTCTTCTACTTCATTGGAGGATTTGGTCAGGATGATGACCCTTCAAAACATGAAATTCTAGTAGGAGACTAGGGCCTCAATCCAGACTTTGACAAATTAAATGGGGCAGATGGCCACTCAGCTAAACCAGTCACAGGCTCAGAATTCTAATAAGTTGCCATCATAGACGGTGAAGAATCTGAGAAATGTGAGTGCCATTACATTGAGATCTGGGAAGAACATTGAAGTTCCCACTCCCGAGCCTACACCTCAAAAGGAAGTCGACCCTGCCACACTTCAGAGAAAGCGTGATGCTCATGCAACTGGTCCTTCCACCTCTAGTGTGACTTTTACGCCTTCCATCTCTACTACTGCACCTTCCATACCTCTTCCTTTCCCTCCAAGAACCATTCCAAGCAAAAATATGGAAGAGGTTGACAGGGAGATCCTAGAAACATTCAGGAAGATGGAGGTGAACATACCTCTGTTGGATGCCATCAAACAAATTTCCAGATATGCAAAGTTCTTGAAGGAGCTATGCACGCACAAGAGGAGGCTAAAAGGAAACAAAAAGATCAGCATGGGGAGAAATGTGCCAGCATTGATAGGTAAATTTGTTCTTCAGATTCCTGAAAAATGCAAGGACCAGGTACATTTTGTGTACCTTGCATCATAGGTAACAATAAATTTGAAAATGCAATGCTTGATCTTGGTGCTTCAATAAATGTAATGTCTCTGTCTATTTTTAAATCTCTTTCTCTTGGACCCCTACAACCTATGGGTGTGGTGATTCAGTTGGCAAATAGAATGTTGCCCACCCCACAGGTTTGGTTAATGATGTTTTGGTTCATGTTGGTGAATTGATTTTCCCTGCTGATTTTTACATTCTTGATATGGAAGAGGGATTTTCACATGGTTCTGCACCAATCATTTTAGGCAGACCATTTTTGAAAACTGCACGAACCAAGATTGATGTCCATGCAGGTACTTTGTCCATGGAGTTTGATGATATTGTGGTCCGTTTTAATATTCTGGATGCCATGAAACATCCTTCTGAGGATCATTCTGTTTTTCATGTTCATATTATTGATGATACTGTTGATGGACTTATTTCTGATTTCCACTCTTTGCATACATTAAAACATTCATTTGTGTCCGAGCTATATGAATTTGCATGCCTTAGTGTTGATTGTGATTCGTATTCTCATTCCGATTTTGATTTCGATGTTGATTCTGACTCACTAGGTGTTGTACCATATGATTTTGATGTTATACAATCAGATTGCACTAACCATGTTGCAGGAAGTACATATGCATCTGATTGTTATGTTGAGGTACAAGCTGTGGAACCCATTTCTCCCTCCCCTCCGATTCTTGATATTCAGCCAGCATCCAACACTCTAGAGTTGAAACCCCTGCCAAACAACCTCAAGTATGTCTACTTAGAGGAGGAGGACAAACTGCCTGTCATCATTTCCACCTCCCTCACTGCTGAACAAGAGCAGAGGTTGTTGCATGTTCTTAAAAAGCAGAAGAAGGCAATTGGATGGACATTGGCTGACATTCCTGGTATTAGCCCATCAACATGCATGCACAAGATATTGTAGGAAGATGGAGCAAAGCCAGTGAGACAGCCACAAAGGCAACTCAACCCTGTCATCTCAGATGTTGTCAAGAAGGAGGTGACCAAGCTTCTACAAGCTGGGATCATCTACCCCACTTCTGATAGTCAGTGGGTTAGCCCCATCCATGTTGTTCCCAAAAGGACAGGCCTCACTATAGTCAAGAATGAGAAAGAGGAGTTGATTCCAACAAGGGTGCAAAACAGTTGGAGGGTTTGCATCGACTACAGAAGGCTAAATCAAGAAACCAGGAAAGACCATTTCCCCATGCCTTTTATTGATCAGATGCTTGAGCGCTTGGCAGGTAAGTCACACTATTACTTTCTTGATGGTTTTTCTGGTTACTTTAAAATTCACATTGCACTTGAGGACAAAAAAAAAACCACATTCACCTGCCTCTTTGGCACTTTTTCCTATAGGAGGATGTCGTTTGGCCTATGCAATGCCCCTGGCACATTCCAACGGTGCATGCTTAGCATTTTTAGTGATTTTCTTGAAAAATACATAGAGGTGTTTATGGACGATTTTACTGTGTATGGGTCCTCAGTTGATGCATGTCTAGAAAGTTTGGATAGAGTTTTAAATAGGTGCATCCAATCTAACCTTGTTCTTAATTTTGAGAAATGCCATTTCATGGTAGAACAAGGCATAGTATTGGGGCACATAATTTCGAGTGAGGGCATTGTAGTTGACCTTACCAAGATTTCAATTATTTCACAATTGCCTTACCCCTCTTCTGTGCGAGAGGTTCGTTCTTTTCTTGGCCATGCAGGGTTTTACAGGTGCTTCATTAAGGACTTCAGGAAGAAGGCCCTTCCACTGTCCAACTTACTACAAAAGGATGTTGACTTCATCTTTGATGAAGGATGCAAATAGGCTTTTGATTGCCTCAAGAAGGCCCTGACCACCACTTCTATCATTCAGGCACCCGATTGGACAACCCCATTCGAGCTTATGTGTGATGCATCCAATTATGCATTGGGGGTTGTTCTAGCTCAAAGAATTGACAAGCAGCCGAGGGTAATCTACTACCCTTCAGGACATTAGATGTTGCCCAAGCAAACTACACCACGACAGAAAATGAGCTCCTTGCGATAGTTTTTGCACTTGAAAAGTTTAGATCTTATCTGCTTGGTTCTTCTGTTGTTATGTTCACTGACCATGCAGCTCTTAAGTACCTGTTGAAGAAGGCAGAATCCAAGCCTCAGCTAATAAGATGGATGCTTTGGCTCCAAGAATTTGATTTGGAGATCCGTGATATGAGCGGAGCACAAAACCTGGTTGTAGACCACCTAAGTAGGATTGAGAGGTCTACTAATGATGCTTCACCGATCCGGGATGACTTTCCCGATGAAAGTTTGTTGACACTCTCTACTTCTTCCTCACCTTGGTTTGCTAACATCGTGAATTATCTTGCTGCTTCTGTTTTTCCTCCCCTAGCATCCCGAGCTCAATGTGATAAACTCAAGAACGATGCTAGGTATTACATTTGGGATGACCCCTATCTGTGGAATATGTGCAGTGATCAAGTTACCAGGAGATGCATTCTGGACCATGAGATTGACTCGGTCCTCAAATTTTGTCATTCATCTGCACTTGGTGCTAGATTGCGGATTTTATTGGGTCACCATTTCAAAGATGCATAAAGGATTTGTAACACGTGTGAGGAATGCCAACGAGCAGGAGGAGCCATTTCTTGGAGACAACAGATGCCTCAACAACCCATGCTATTTTGTGAGGTGTTTGATGTTTGGGGTATATATTTCATGGGCCATTTTCCTGTTTCTTTTGGTTTTACTTATATCTTGATGGCTATTGATTATGTTTCAAAATGGGTGGAAGCCAAAGCCACTAGAACTAATGATGCTCGAGTTGTTGTGGACTTTGTTAGGTCTCACATATTTTGCAGGTTTGTAGTTCCTAGAGCTATCATTAGTGACCGGGCACCCATTTTTACAATAGATCCATGGGGGTTTTGCTTCAAAAGTATGGGGTTATGCTCAAACTATCTACACCATATCACCCCCAAACTAATGGGCAAACCGAGATCTCAAACAGCGAAATCAAGAGGATCTTGGAGAAGATTGTGCAGCCCAATAGGAAGGATTGGAGCAATAGACTTAAGGATGCTCTTTGGGCTCATAGGAATGCTTACAAGGCACCTATAGGGATGTCTCCTTATCGGGTTGTCTTTGGTAAGTCATGTCACCTTCCAGTGGAGATAGAGCACCGAGCCTACTGGCTGTCAAGTCATGCAACTTCTCACTTGATCAAGCTAGGGAGGAAAGGAAGCTGCAGTTGAACGAGTTAGGTGAGATCCGTCTGGAGGCATATCAGAACTCTATATTCTACAAGGAGAAGACCAAGAGATTCCATGATAGCTCCATAGCTAGAAAGGAGTTTGTTGTTGGTCAGCAAGTTTTACTGTATAACTCCAGAGTTGGACTCATGGGGGTAAGTTGCGATCAAAGTGGATTGGTCCTTTTGTTGTCACTAATGTTTATCCTTATGGTGCAGTTGAAATCAAAAGCCAATCCACCGATAAGAGCTTCAAAGTGAATGGGCATCGTCTGAAGCCATTCCTCAGCAACCCTACCTTGGTGGATACTGTTGTAGAGGAGACTTCCCTACTTGACCCCACTGCTGTTTCACCATGATTCAGGGAGTTTTCTTTCTCCTTCTCCTTCTTTACTTTTATTGCACTTGTCCAGGTCTGTCAGTCTGTTGTTGTTTCCTTTTGTTTGTTTCTTTTTTGTTAGTTTGTGTTAATTAGTGTTATGTTTTTGTTTTCTGTTTGGGACACTCACTTCACTTTTGGAGGATGAGTTGTTGGTTATTTTATGGACTGATATCCTTGCTTTCTCTTTGCATGTCACTCACTGTTGCTTTTCTGTGTGACCGTGTGTGAGAATTTGAGCCACTCTCTGTTCTTTGATTGTGTGATATATGCCCCTTGAATTCTTGCACAGTGGACTTGGCTTGACTCTTTCTGATGCTTTTCTAATAAACATGCATGTTGGGATATGATTTAGGCAATTTTGTTCTGTGAGCCTATAGCCAGATGAGCCTACCTTGAATTGTTTCCGTTGATACCCCTTTTTGAGCCTACATACCTTTCCATTGTTCTACAACTCATTACAGGCCCTTAGCCTGAAAAACCATGATTATTCCTACCTTAGGAAATTTTGGAGCTTTGGAATTGTTTTGGGAATGGGTGCTCAATTAAGTGTGGTCGCACACAACAAGTGTGATTGTGCGCGCACTTGTTATTGGTTATTGGAATTAAGTGTGATGTTTGTTTTTAAGGGGTGCTTTGAGAGTAAACAGTAGCCTAGAGATTTGAGTGATACAGTGCATATTTCGTGAGGTTATGTTGCTTTCAATTCTCTATTTGAGCTGAACTGAGTACTTAACATGTTTTGAATTGCTTAGATGATGTTCATCGATACCTTGCAGCTTTGAATCCTTCTGTGTTGGATGTGTTTCCGTTTGTCTATGTCGAGTTTGTTTGTCTTGTGTCTTTTTTTCTCTCTTGTTATGTATGTGATGTCCTTGCTTTGCTTTACTCTTTAATTTGCCCAAGAGTGAAAAAAGGTAAGTGTGGTCGATTTTGATGAGTCATTATTTTCCTTCATTCCACTAGCCTTTGTGTAACCATTTGACAGTTGTTCAGTGCTTAATTGTTCATCTTTAGTGTGTTTTCATCTGTTGGGCTTTATTGGGCCACTGTTCCAAATTTGGGTTATTTTCGCATTATTTGGCCTAATTTTAGTTTTTAATTATTTTTAGGTATTTGGGTGAAGCAATTTCCGAGCTTGGACATTAATATTTAGTTGAAGAGACTTGTCACATCATTGCCACATCATTTCCATGTCATTTCCACGTCATCTGAGTGAATGGGCCAACATTAGAGGCCCAAGAGTGGCATTTTTGTAATTATGAGTGGCAGAATGGCATTTTTGTAAATACTATGGCAAGGGGTGATGGGACCACGAGAATTAGGTCTCCTTCCATGCAAGCAGCCGCATCTTCTTCTCCCTTATTCTCTCCAACCTCCATTTTCGTTTCCCAAGCTTCCATGGAGGTGCTCCTTGCGATTTTTCACGTTTTTGGCTAGTTTTTACCGTTTTTATGCATATTTAACAGCACCCATTGACGGTTTTACGTTTTGAATTTGTTTTCTAGCTTGGGCAGCTCATTTTTTGGATTTTATTGACTTGGAACAACACCCATTCATGGGGTTTTCGGATTTATATATCACAGCACCGTTTTAGATTCAATTGAAGCTTTGAAATCTCTCTTTTGCTCTTGATTTGCGTCTTTAAGAATTCATAAGTTAAGGTTTTTGATTTTGATGTTCTGTTTTAGATTTAAAGGGCTTGATTTTTCCATTTTTGATGTCTAGCTAAGCTTTTTGCATTGATTCCTTGATGAAATTGAAATGAAACCATGAGATTGTTGATCGATTTTGGGTTGTATTCAGAATTGCATTGAATTCAGGTTGTGTTTTTTATGTTAAACACATTTTTGATGCATGCTTAATCTCAAATTCGTGTGTGCACATTGAGGGGCTCATATTCATGCTTAATGTTTATGGGTTCTGTCACAGCTTGCTTCAATCTGTGGGTGTTAATTGCCTAAAATCTGTTATGCTTAATGATAATGAATCCATGGTAATTTTCGCTTAGTTGATTACTTAGGGTTGATGAGAGCAAATTCGAATAGAACAATTAATTTGGTAATCTGTGATTAGTGGACTTTCAATTGAATCAAGGAATCATCGCGTTTTCATATAACTATTAAATTTGTCTGCATTGCGAATTTAAGTTTGTTGTGAATTTGCCTGCCAAATCCCCCTGTGTTATTGTGTTGTGTTGATCTGGAAATTGAAGCTTTGAACAAGAACATTGGTCGTTGGGAGACGACTTGGTTCAACTGTCACATACTACATTTTAAGTGTTTTAATTTGGTGGGATACGGCCTCTATCAATTGTCCTTCTCTTTTGACGAATTGTCTAAGGTGGCTAGCGTGTATCAATTCTTCTATCTTATCTTGTAACGCCTTACACTCATTCGTAGTGTGACCGTTATCACAATGGTACTTGTAGTATTTGGTCGGCGTTTGGTGGGTTGAGGGTTTTGCGAGGTGGCGAAATAAGGTCTAGGATGCGAGATCGTGGAGCATTCAAGTGGGGGTATATCTCGAATATCGGGGGGGCTATGCTCCCTAGGCCTATTGTCTGGCCTTTTGGGTGGCTTGTCGGTTTTGCGATCTGCGGGCTGGAAGTCAGTACAAAATCTGGTCCGTAGGGTTTTAATTTCTTCCATTCGTATGTAATATGCTGCACGTAGCTTGAGTTCGTGCATAGTGGCCAATGATCATAGGTAGACGTTATCTGCGAATGGTCTAGGCTTCAGTGCGAGAGCCAAACACTGAAGGATCATTTCCTACATTAGGGTTTTCATTCAGAGGGTCGCCTTACTGAAACGGTCAATAAAGGCTCTTAACGTCTCATCTTTTTCTTGCCTGACCCTGAGAAGGGATAGAAGGGTGGCTTGGTGAGGGCAACTTCCGGCAAATTAGGTTGTGAAGAGGTGGAATAGAGTGTCGAAGTAGTCGATGGAGTATGGGGGCAAAAAAGTGAACCATTTCAGGTTTGGTCCTTTGAGGATGGTAGGGAAAGCCTTACACATAACAACATCTTCATTCGTGTACAATCCGACGTGGGTGACATATATCTTGACATGCTCGTCGGGGTCTGTGTCTCCAGCATAGTGTTCCAGTGTAAAGGCTTCCCATTGGTTGGGGAGAGGGGTCTCTGTGATGCCAACAATGAAGGGATGGCAGCATTTGTGCGGATGTGCTGGTATGGGGTGTCAGATAATGGTTGGGAAGGTGTTGGTGTAATGATGAGGAGGGATATGGGCGATGGGGAGGGTGGGTGTATGGTGAGTGGGAAGGGTGGTTGTGTGGTTAATGGGTGTATGGTGGGTGGGAAGGGTGGTTGTGGTGAAGGTGTGAGGGGTAAGGTTGTACTCGCTTTCTTCCTCAGTTGGCTGACATTCAGGGATCTTGGAGTCCTCCTTCTCTTTGCCCTTCTGGTTGGCATCTGCTTCTATCCTTCTTTTAAGTCGCGTGTTCTGTTGTCTCAACGCCTCCATCTCATCAATGTTGCGCTTCTTGAAGTTAGCGAACTCCTGTTGCATTTTGGCCTGCCCTTCCAAGATGGTAGCCAAGTCCAGTTGATTTATCACAACCTCTTGAAGCCTTGTTTCCGGCTCCTTTGAGACGCCAACTTTGCTACATGTTGAAACCATCTTTACAGGTTCTTAGATTGTTTTAGTAAGATACTAACACGTGCCCCACGGTGGGTGCCAATTGTTCTTGCAAAAACAATAACAAAATATTAGGGAGCACAAATTACGTCTTACCCAATCCTTGATTCCTTGAGATAGACTTTCCTCAATTCTTTCGAGTACGTCATCTTGGAGTATTGTTGGATTGGACGTGTTGGGGGTTACCTGCGGAAAAGACTCTAACGATTAAGTCAGAAAAGCTCTTAAAAGTCAAATCACAGATTAGAGAATTAATGAATTGTGTACCTTTAATTAATGGGGTCCACCTATATTCATAGAATCTAATCACGGATTACTTGGCTCATGGGTTGGGCCACTATTGGGCCTGTATGGGCCTGACTAAGGCCCAATCATCAAACTTATGACTGGATTTCGTAAATTCCATAGTTATTTCCTAAATTTAGAATAGGCGGCCTCCGTCGGTACGTCCTCTTAGCCGCTATGTATGTATTATCTCTTTGTATAGTTAACCAATATTCCTTTTATGCTAGGACTAGGGATGGCAACGGGGCGGGGCAGGAACGGGTTTTGCTATCCCATACTCATCCCCGTAAAAGAAATTCATCCCCATCCCCTTACCCAAATCCAACGGGTATTAAAATTTTGACCCATCCCCATCCCCACCGAGTAACGGGTATAATCTCGTATCCATACTCATACCCATTTTCTTAATACTTCAATATTAATTTTTATAAAATAATAAAAAAATATGATAAAGGAAACATAATATTATCAAATATTCAATATTAGAATGATGGTTGTTTCTTCGATATCAAATACTTTAAAATAAATTATAATTGTTTACATTTTATATTATAATACCAAATAAAATTTCATGAGAACTAAAACAATTATTAAATTTGCAAATATTAATGAA
>Ga0214545_1005337_pt1 | contig 23326 bp, 9 predicted proteins | sample CNSS4metaG_FD_160064 | JGI IMG/M metagenome (GOLD analysis project Ga0214545, IMG submission 160064) | Root nodule microbial communities from cowpea collected in UCLA plant growth center, Los Angeles, California, USA - CNSS4 | ecosystem: Host-associated > Plants > Roots > Nodule | place: USA...
TATATATATATATATATATTAAACTCAACTTCAAGGGGAGTAACTGTATTCTTAGTGTACCTTGATATCAATGTTTCTGGGATGATTGGAAGGAACAACGACTCTTGAGTCAACATTTAGAAAAGTAGTTTGAGATAAAAGTCTCAGGTTGAAATATTCTTTTAGAATTCAAGTGTCCCACTCCAAAAGGTATTTTTATATCCCAACAAAAATCTGGATATTATACTTGGAGAAGCTTGCTAACTTAGAGAAGTAAAACAAAAAAGTTGTAGCTCAATCTCGTGTAGTAGTTAAATTTCAAGCAATAGCACAAGTTATTCGTCAATTGCTTTGGTTGCAATAACTTGGAAGACTTGAAGATTGATTGTGATGGACCTATGAAACTCTACTGTGATAATAAATCAATAATCAACAGAGCCCATAATCCTGTTCAGCAGGATCCAACAAGACACATTAAATTGGATAGACATTCTTTTGGAAGACACTACAGAAAACACACATGAAAACTCAACAAGAATTGTACACATAAAACTAAAGCTACATTCACAGGTCGTCAACAAATATCATGAGGTGGTGATCCAAGGGAAAAACAACCCATCAGAGATTGAATGATCATGTATTTGGATCATGAAAAAAGACAAACAGCATTGCACACCTGATAATTGAGTTTAAAGCGTCCAAGAAGTCGACAAAAGCCATGATAATTATCATGATCAGAAAGACCTGTTATACAAAGTAATTCATCAACAGAGGTCTAAAAAAATTTATAGACAAATCCTTAGCTACATGGATCACACATTCAGCTCTAATATTTATGATAATTGTTGTGATAAGAAAGATGTGTTATACAAAGAAATTCATAACCAAATATCTAAACAAAATTTATATACAACGGATCACGCAACGTCATTAAGCTCTAATATTTTAACTTATTGAATTTAAATATAGCAGTAATCGATAGGCAAGTACAAAAATTAGCAATGTCCAAGTCAGATATTCTGATGCTTCAATGTATTAACAATTTATTATTAATAAGGTATGCAGTAAGTTGTAGGCTATATGCGCCACAATTCCTCTAATAACAGTAAGAGTAATGCTCACTCAGAGTTCCACATTTTCCTTCTATGATATTCTGCTTTTTCTTTGTGGAATTTCTTGTTCAGCATCTTCAGTCAAAGCAAGGTTTATCCAACGACACACTAGATATTTTTTTCTTGATTAGCTTTAACAGATACAGAAAATGAGCAAAAACACCTCCGGCAACATGCAATTTATGCTATATTCATATATTTATTTCACACGTATCACATATTTTTAAGGTCTCCATGATATAACACCTGATTTGGATCAAGATTAATGGCATATTCTCGTTCCTGTATAGCATATTGCATTTTTAATTGGCATTGCCTAATTATAGATTTACAGAGGGAATTTGGCTGATTCTGTTTCATATATAGCATATTATTTTCCCCTAAATAATTAATTGTATATGTGAATACACATCTGCCATATGATGCAACTCCATCCACTTGTACAAGGCAGAGTTTTTGCTGGACAGCATAGTCCGCTATCAATGACACTGATAAACTAAACAAAACATAATATAATAAATTGAACAATGATAGCAATAACAAAATTTCTAAGCATTACGGGTTGGTGAAGTATCCAAGCTTTTAAAGCATTTATATCCAATAAAACTACAAGAAACAAATACGTATGTGAATATAAAAACGGAGAATAATTATATCACCAAAATAACTAAGAAAATATCCCAAGAATCTATGCATTCATTCCAGCAAATTTTATTTCCTTTTTTAAGAGAATGTGAATGTTACAAATAGAGTTGAAATGTAATAATAATGATTGTAATTAACAGAATATTTATTTTCTCCTTTTCATTATTCAAGTGGTAATGAGATTGACAGTGTTATTCTTATATGTCAATAATAGAAAGTAATTTATAATGACAATGATTAATAATTTCTTTATTTTGGAAATATCTTAGAAATTATATTTCAACTTAGATTTGCATAATACCACTTACATATTTATTATGTTTTATAAATTTCTATAAATTTTTAAATATGTATTTTGCGCATATCATATCCTGTTATTTGTAGAATGATTGTATCACTATATCTGATTCACATCATACTGTATACAATATGTGTAGCAGATTTGTGCATCATAAGGTACAATGAAAAGAAAAGGCAGAATAGTGGTCCACTGCTATATTGAAATGGATTTTTCAAGGGTGATCGCTCCACATCAACATTTACTATTGACAACCATTATTAGAGGAAAGTATCAGATTTAATTCAATAACCAAAAACTAGCACCAATTTTTAGATAATAATTATGGAACCAATGTTCCAAAATCATTATACACTGTTATCATCAAGGCAAAGCCAAATAACTGTAAATCAAATTTACCTATTCCAGTTTGCAGAATTTCTTTGGTGCCTTGCATCAAGTGAGACAAGAACTTCATTCGAGCAGTATCATTGGGAAATAATGATCGTCTAGTAGAAGCAAGACGCAACAGGCACTCCAAAGCCTACAATTAATAACAACAAATAATGGGAAACCACCAATATAAAGAAATGAGGTTACACACCTACATAGATTAAGAAATGGAAGTTGGGGAATAAACAAAATGAATCAGTAATTTTTTTGCATACATAATTTTGCCATTATAATAGATCTCTAGGAACAAAGGATCAAATGCAAAAAACCTTAGAGAAGCTCGCATGCATTTATGTTATAGATACAAAATAAAAGGACAACAACCAAATACTAAATTCATTTAAAATATGAATCAATTTATCTATCACTCGTATCAAAATACATATATTAGGATAAATTGTATTTTACGAATCAAATTGCACAATGCCTCAAAATGTCAGTAAACTTGAACAATAAAATACATATAGTAGGATAAGTCAACAAGATTTTAACAATAAACAAGACCTCAAATCAAGCATATTCCAGTTATAGATTACGAGGTGAACAAACCATGACATAGTATTGAAAGCAATAACAATTTAAGTTTGCCACAATCAGAAGCAAAAGCATTTATGGAAGATAAAATCAACTCTATCAACAAGAAACCTAAATCAAAAGCATCGTAATGAAGCTAAGGGCTGATAGATTACATAACTTGGGTAGGGGAATAAAGGATAAGGCATATGGAGAAAAAATATACTTTACCATAAATTACATCTTGTGAAAGACAAGTTTATCACATTCAAAAAGAAAAAAAAATAATATAGATGGGTAAAGTCAAATCAAGCAGAAAATAAAATCTCGTGATGCACCTAGTAAAAGTAGGGGTGAAATAGTATAACAAGATTAGGAAATTTTATTCTATTGTCTTCAACCAGATGCGGCATCTGCGCACCTATTTAACATTTATCACAGAAAAAAGGATCAAACAGCAACAAAACAGCAAAAAAGAAAGGAAAACACCAGCCTTGCTTGTGTTAGACTCACAAGGTAATGTACCACAGAATCCTGAACCATTTTTCATACTTTAAATATAAGCAGAATGTAGAGGTAGGATTTGCATTGTTGATACTCTATACTTCGATCCCAAAGAACCCTTGCATAACATGGGGAGATAACTATATAAAAGTATAAAACCAATCATAGACATACACATAAAAGCTAAGGCTCTTTGGAGAGCTGGTACATGACAACAGGATTTAAAATAATTCATATCCAGGAGACCACGATTATATAAGAGCTGACATGAACCAGAATACATTCCCCCCTTGGCCACAAATACTCAATTTAATTCTATGAGAGATATACTGTACTTGTAGAAACCTAGAAGTATAACTGTACTATTGGGCCTATGCATTGTAGTACTAGGCCTTCAGATATATATATATATATATATATATATATATAATCGGCAGTCATAACAGCTGCAAATGGCAACTGATTCGAACTTCCTGTAACTATATAAATACTATTCCTAATCATATTAAGAAATAAAGAATTTCATCAAATTTACTCTCTAATTTTGCATCTGGAATTCAAAAAAAATTATACTTTATCCAGAAAATATATGCAACAAAGAAAGGTCCTAAGATCTCGAATAATATTCTTTACACAAAACAAAATCCTAAGTTAATAAAAGTGAGGTTAATTCCTTGAAAAATCAAACAAAATGCAGCGGTAAACAAAAACTTTATCATAAAAGTCTGAAGCACTGACTCCACTGTCAAATGGAATAAACTAACATAAACGAACCTCTTTCGAAAAAAATTGATTCAATGCATAATAATCAAAAAATATTTGCAGAGTTGAGGAATCCTCCAGGGTAGGCTTCCATGCCGATGGAACCTGCACAACCAATGCCAATTTAAGATCAAGAACTGCAGACTAGACAAAAGCAAACAACTATCTATGTACACAGATTATACCTGAACAGTACCAATTTCATCTGAACTTTCATCATATGATGTCCCCATAAAATCAAATGATAAACAACTAAGAGAAAGCATAAGAGAAAGTTCCTGCAACTTGCTCCCAACTGAATTTTTTACAAAAACGAAGCAAGATTACTAAATTCAAAGCACTGGCATCAGTTTAAAACTTTGAAAATGAGTACAATCATGTTCATAACAAATATATGATATACCATCAGATTTTAACTGCAAGAGAGAAGTTAATGATATCCGGAATATCTGAAAAAGTGAGTGATCCCTGAAAGAGCTAGCTATCCTACGTTGCCGAGCAGCAGGTAATCCAGGATTGTGCTGAAAATACATAATAAAATAAATAAAAGTAACAAAAACAATATCAGCAAAGAAGTTGTAAGCAAATATAATATTTAGTTTGATACGGAGATATCAAAATAAATAATGCAATTCAATGTCTTGCAAGAGAATATGTACAGCCACAGTACAAAATTTAAGGAATATTTTGTAGCACAAGCTATGAATCAAACACCAACAATGAAATAAAAATAATAAAAACAATGGGTGCTTCTACAGTATCTAAGCTCAAGTTTTTCTGCGGTAATTTTGTTCAGTGTCGACATTACTACTCTTCAGAGGCATCAAGTCTGCTGTCTACGCATTAACCCTTCCCAATGCCAAAATGGTGGATACGAGTTAAAATGAGGACCATGTCACTGTACTAAACCATATAAGAACACAATATGATGTCAATATTGACAACTCACTTTTGACATCCCATGTCAATCAGTCTCCCAGATAGCAGCCAAACAAAGCAGACACAATGCAGACAAATAGTTCCTAATACTCATATAATAGATGCTCAAATCTCAAAGTTTACTCAAGTGTGAAGGTACAGAAAACTAATACCAGAAAATTTATAACAAAGACAAAACCATCATTGACTTCGGGCAAAGCATACAAAAACAAATCAACAACAAAAAAAAAACACAACAAAATAAAAGTGTAGTCCTAAGAAGTGCAAAACAAATGCTTTGAGGGCTGAAGAATAACACATATACAGCAAGTGCACAGCTTTTAATAAGCAAGCTATTACTTCCTGTTGAAATATAAAGCATTGATTCTGACCTGATTTATCTCAGAAACTAACTGATACAATATCCTCAAACCTATAGCATAATGATGCTGTGCCTGCTAAAAGTATCAATTGGTCAGATTAAAATTCAAAATAATCAAAAGAAGATATATTAATAATAAATAGAGTAAAAACAGCACGTACACAATCAAAACCTCAAACACCACATGACAGTAACAGAGAAACTAATCAACGTGGTGGATTGTGGTGGTTAATAGAACTTCTGTCAACCAAAATTTTCTTCGTTATATCCTACATCTAATTTACGATATGTTAATACTCCCAATAAAATTAAAAATATTTGTTCAAGAATAATAATATAAACTTATTATAAATATTCTTATGGGTAGGACAACCAGTATGGGATACGAGACAATCACCCTAAAAATTTTCATTGACGATTAGACCATTAAACTCCGCTATTAAGAGCCAACAAATTATGGGACCTCAATTTTGTAATCAGAACACATACCAAAGACAAGAAAAGTAAGACATACGGACAAAATATCCACTTAAAGGATACATGATATATGTATCAATCACAAAATAAAATTAAGTATATACTGACATAATCACCAAGTAGCTATATGTAGCAATTGTGGAATTATAACCCAAGTTCACTAAACCTAGAAACATCCACCACAAACTCCAAAAAGAAACGAACAACAAAAATGAGAACCTAGAAGAAGATTATTACACAAACAAGAATTAACATGGTTTGAATAGATTTTCCTGAATCAATTTCTACAATAGCAAATCTCGATATCATAAATTCATGCTTAGGCTAGATAGCAACTTCATGAAAGTTGTAAGATAAAATAATAAACACAATTTCAATACTCCCCCTCAACTTGGATCATATAAATTGTATGCACCACACTTGGAACATATAAACTAAATTCTATGCCCTCTCAAAGACTTAGCTAGAACATCTTCAAGCTGATAAATCCCATAGTAAGTTCTTTGGATAACAACTATGATAGAACTATGAATTATAGCTGGAGACAAGACTCTGTCTGGTAAATCTTTATTGCTTATTTCCAATTCTACACCTACCAATGTAGTAGGTATAGAAATGGTACACTTTCCCACACTGAGGTTGTTCGAGATAACATCACTCTCCACAATTCTCCTGAACTTTTTCCCTTTCAAAAAACCCCCCACCCACAACTAATCCTGGATTGTTCATAATAGTCAGTTACAACTGGCACATTCCCTTATTTATTTTTTCTCTTATATACTATACCAAACCTAACAAAATGGTAATTGATCTCTATGTGCTTGATTATCTCATGAAACACTGGATTGAAGGCAATATAAAGGACTGCTTGATTATCAGAGTTAGAAGTGGGCTTTAAGCCTAACTCAACCCCACAAAACTGGCGTTTAAGATGAAGTTTGCACCTCACTTATATATTATGAAATTGCTTTATCTCTAGTCGATGTGGGACTTCCAATACACCCTCTCACGTAGAGGTATATACGTGCCAATGTGGGACTTCCAACACACCCCCTCACGCCGAGGTATATACATCTCGTGCGTGGGACTAGAAATCAATAGTGGTCCGTTAGCGGCCCGATAGCAGGTGGAACAGAATGTCCAAGAAATCTCACTATGATAGACTTTTTTTTAAACAATGGCTTTGATACCATGTTAAAAGTGGGCTTTAAGCCTAACTCAACCCCACAAAACCGGCTTTTAAGGTGAGGTTTACACCTCACTTATATATTATAAAATTACCTCATATCTAGTCGATGTGGGACTTCCAACACACTTCCTCATGCCGAGGTATATACATCTCGTGCCGATATTAGAAGTGGGCAATTTCATAATATATAAGTGACGTGCAAATCTCACCATAAAAGTCGGTTTTGTGGGGTTGAATTAGGCTTAAAGCCTACTTCTAACATGGTATCAGAGCCATTGCTTAAAAGAAAGTCTATCCTAGCGAGATTTCTTGAACATTTTGTTCCCCCGGTTATCGGGCCGCTAACGGACCACCCATTGATTTCTAGTCCCACGCACGAGATGTATATACCTCGGTGTGAGGGGATGTGTTGGAAGTCCCACATCGGCACGAGATGTATATACCTCGGCGTAAGGGGGTGTGTTGGAAGTCCCACATCGACTAGAGATAAGGCAATTTCATAATAAATAAGTGAGGTGAAAACCTCACCTTAAAAGCCAGTTTTGTGAGGTTGAGTTAGGCTTAAAGCCACTTCTAACAATCAGAATACAATACAACTTCATCTGCTCAACTTCACAAAATTTAAACACTTAAAGTAGTTTACACAAGCGACCAAAACCATGTATTTATATTCAGCTTGTCCAGTGGACTAGGAAACGACATTTTGTTTCTTGCTCTTCTACGAGAGAACATTCCTTCAAAGGAACACAAAGTATAATGTAGATCTCTTGTCAATGGGATAGTTCATCACAATATCCTATAATTTGAGTATTTCCCTTCTTATACAAGGGTCCTTGACCCAAAGCCCTTTTTAAATATCTGAGAATGTCAATTATAGCATTGCAATGATCAGTTTGATCATTCTGCATGAATTGAGTAACAAATCCAACTACATAAGAAATATCAAGCATTGTAATGCTTGCAATGTTATCACTTTTTTGTCTTTTCTTGATAAAAATTGTAATTTTTTTACCTACATATATGCTTCTATGACAGAATTGTAGCACCTTCTATGTATGCGCACATTCATGCTTAATAATAGTTCTTTCATTCAATATGGTATCAAGAACATAGTGATCCATGACTTCAGAAAATGTTCAACATCATTCCTCTCTGCTGCCTACAGCTACTACAGTGACCCCCCACACAAACCTACATTGTTGTATTAGAGTACTGGTGTTGATAGTTCTTTGTATTCTGTACAGCACTGTATTTTCTCTATTATCATGTATAGTTTGTAAGGTTCTGTTATTACTAACAGAAATCAGTTTCCTACAAATAGTTTCTCTGTACATGACTTAACTAGTTCAGATAAATAAAACAGTTCTATTCACTGTTCATCTTCTCCTTCTCTCGGCTCCAGTTATCTAAGATGGTATCTAGAGATTTTTCTTCACCGATCCTAGTTACTAGATGATTGTTGATATGCTTCTTGTCCTTCCGCTTCTATTCCATGTGTGATTTTCACTCGTCAATTGAGTTTGTTGTTTGAGTTTGTCGCTGTGTGAATTTATTCACTGTTTGCGTTTACTGTTTGAGTTTATTGATTGCATTCGCAAGTTCATTTCGTCGTTTGCCGATTCAGTCAGTCACTGAATCAGTTCGCCAGCTTCTTTTGATTCTGTTCGTCGATTCCATTCGTTTCAGTTTTTCGAATCAATTCGCCGGTCTAGGTCAATTGCCTTTGTTGATTGCATTCATATTGTTCGTTTGATTTGTTCACCTTTGTCTCCGTTTGTCCTTGTTCATCGCGATTTCTTCACTCGTGCTGGTTTGCTCGGTTTGCGATCATGTTTGTCACTTTGTTTTCTTTCATCGGTGCTTTCTCATATTATTTAACTCCCTACCTAACTATCAATATCTTAAATATATCAACCAACTTCCCCTTTGCTATAAGTCCTAAAAATACATCATTTCCATCATTACAAAGGCTTCATCAAAAGAAAACAAATCTTAGAAAAATGTTTATTTCCAATGGGTGCACCAAAAACAAGTTCTTCAAGGAGAATAAGGGAAAGCAAGCGTAGTTGTATTGTATATTTATTTTGTAACAACGTGATTTTCCTATAGTTCAAGTTTTTCATGTAGTAGATGGTGAAGGAGAGAGCAAATCAATATGTAGTCTTAAAAAGCAATAAAATACATATACAAACATGTGTTTGAATGGAATCGCAAACTTCACCACTCAATACATGCAGCTGGTTATTTTTTGAAACCCCATGACCAAAGTTCACCACAGACCAAAAGATAAGTCTGCAAAAATAATTCTAGAAACAGCGTTTTATTGTAACATTTACATAATCCTTATCATGTTACTAGCACTAACCCCTTTAATTATTTAAGACCAAACAAAATTTGAAGCCTTGGCTCTTGGTGCCGGCTGCTGCCATAGATTTCAAAAATAATCCAGAATTCTTATACATAATTTCCACCATTTTGCAAAGAAGTTGTGCAAAGTCCAAGGGAAAAAACATAAAACTCAAGCAATTTCAACTTCTAAAAAACCACAAGGGCAACAAGCATATTTGAAGAATAATACAAGAAACCTAAGCATGGTAAAAAAAGCATAGACCCTACAACTACTTTATAATTAATTTGAGGGATAGAATCTAAAATCAAAAGTCACGAGATGCTAAATAGCACAGTAAAATAACAAATCAAAGCCGTACATTTTAATGTTTTATGCATTTTACTGGATGCCAAAACAAAACACACCAGAAATATATGGACTTCCATATCAAATTCTAATGTTCATCATGTCACCTGACTCAAGAAGTTCATTGCCTCCTTAACAACTTCCCTGAATTTGTCATCATCAAGCCAACCAAACTTTGTAATGCGACAGAAGAGTTGGATCAAGGATCCAAGAACAAAGGGCTCCAGTTCTGGTCCTTTGCTTGCCAGATAATTTATGAGGTAGTTTCCTTCAAAAAAAAAAAATAACAATCTAATCAATTTGGGTTAAAAGAGAATAGGAAATGGAGCAACCACAGTGAGGGAAAATTGACAGCAAGGTAATTGAATATACTGAACCCAAATTCCCCAAACACAACTGGAAAAAGAAATAAGAGAAAAGTCAGATTATCCACAAAATAAGTTTATGCCAATTTTGGAAAAGAGACTTCAATGCATGCAAAATTAAGTCAACTGGTATCTTAGAATGTAACTCATGATGCTGAAACGTCACTCAGTAAATTCTGTTTAGGAAATAGACAAATAATGTATTTTTTGTCCCGCAGACCCAAGCCAAATATGCACAGCCCCTAAAATACTCCTAGTCATAATCATCTGCAAGCAAGAATATTACGAATATCAATCCGGAGCTGTAAAGGAAGGCTTTGCTCAGTCACTTGCTTCAACAAGCTCGAACTTGCCAACATCAATGCATAGGGAGAGGATGCATTATCCAGAACATATTGGCACTGCGAAATGTAGTCACTGTTTAAGGAAAAGCATTTCAGTGTGCTTTCCGCTTGCGCTCTTTCAACAGAATCCTGCGAGTTATAAAGCCTCTCGCACATTGCTTCCAGCTGAGCTAAAGTCTCCATTCTTCACTATGTACGAAGTGTATCCAACAATTCAGATGAAGAAGTCAGTTCTTCTACTTTTTCCCACGTATAACCAATATATATCTACAAGATTTCATGTGAATTCAAGCATATATTTAGAGGTGGTGGAAACACACAAAAGAAACTAAAGCAAGAATCAGTTCAATACAAGCATCACACAACACCAAAGTTGATAAAATTTGATATAGTAACACTAAATATTAAATGTTTACAGGTGTACAAGATAATGTTTTCAAATCTGAAACTGTTTCAATTACAAGTATACTCTAAAATACAAAGATAGCTCTGTATAAAAGGATCACAGCAGAATTCGCCATCAAATCCAGCTACAATAGCACTTGTCCAAGTAAAATGATCAGTGCAGTCCTGACAAAAAAAGAGAAATTATTTAAAATGTAATTCATAATATGGAACCTTTCAATTAAAAAACACCTGTTTTTCAACCACGTGATAGAAAAAATACAGAAACATGTAAACAACTGGCATTGTCTTGATCATTATCAAGAAATTGTTCTGAATTCTAACCAATCTTGTTAAGACCATAAGAGCAACATCATCAAACCATGGTAAACATAACTCGTGTCAACGCCTGTAAGAATGGATGCTCATGAATCACAAGGCATTTCCCCAAAAACAGAAATGAAGCTAGACTTTAACTCTAAAAGAAGAAAATGTACTTACAACAAGATGCAACTCATACTCGATGAAAGGTACGTCGATCCCTCACCTTCCTTAATCAAGTTAATATTGTATAACATAGTGGCAAGAATGTTCATTTTCTTCCCGTAAAAAGTGGGTATGGCAAGAGATAGAAATCAAAATCAGTCATTGAAGTTATTGGCATAAAATATGATTGTTTTGCAATAATAAATACCTATATGAACCTTCGTTAGCATCTATTAGCAAGTCATATTTTGGTCAATACACACTTAAAAAAGGGATAAATCCACGGCGAATGAGTAATTGCCAAGTTTTGAAGACGGTATCTAATTAGGCTATCAATAGTGACAAATAGTGCACTATACCAGATTTAAGTCACTGTGTTATACACACCTTGTATTGACCCCTTCATTCTTCTCCTCTCCCGCACATAACCACTCTCCAAGCTATCTCTTCTTTTTCTTCAGTGACCCACTCCATTTTTTTTTTACCTGCTCAGTTCACTCCTACAGATTTCTTTCGTCATTTTTGTGCTCTGTTTCTTTTTCTTTTTTCGGGCTCCTTTGGTCTTTCTCCTTCCACTTTCACATATATTTGCCTTTCTTTGTTTAGCTCTTTCTTTTTCACCCACTATCTATTTTCTTCTTCTTAGTCACTATCAGTTATTCTTTTTCTTTTTTTCCCTTACTGTAAATATTAGCAGCAGCAGCTACTCGTACGTTTTCTATCGGTACTACAGGTTTTTATTATTAATTACAAATAGTTTAAGAATTGAATATTTATTCTATTTCTGAGCACTTGTATTAACTATTCATAACAAATAAAATAGTGAGAAAGGAGAGACATAAATGGAAGAGAAAAGGGATTGCCAAAAATTATATCAACGATGGCTAACACAATACGTATACATACAGCACATCAACTCTATATAGATCTACCAAAGACACCTTCTAAAATCACCATTATAATTTAGAAATGCAAATTGAGAATAATACAGCCTTTTAGCAATTTACTAAGCTCTAAAATCAACAATCAGTAAATGTTAATCTGCAAATTGACACTTCACTGAATTGGACCCACACCGTGCATGCATAAGCTGCCAAGCCAAAGGCAACAAATAGATGTGATCGGATAACAACTCAACCTTCTAATGCTAATGCCTTTATGCAGACTTTATTAAAGCGAAACATCCTGTTTTAGCACCTTTTTATTACAATAGTAGACAAAGCAAAGTCATCTAATTTGCAATATGCAATGAAAAGGGCGTGTAGATAATCACAACCAGTTCTAGTCCTCTACAATTAACACGTTCCAGAAAATAAATTTGCCAATAAATTCACGTGTTAAAAATAGCATGTAATCACATAAGAAATATTTTTTTTTAATTTTAAAGCAAACATATGCAAATTGCTTGATTCCTATCTCAGTCTTCACAATTCTCTAAGATACGGCCAATATAGAGAATTAAAACCAATGGGAATAAAATTTGAAAGTTCCTAAAAATATCTCAACAAATATCAATACACACACAACCCTGCCCACCATAAGCACGTCAATTCCCCTTTCTTCCGTGCATGGACAATCCCTTTTCACCAAGCCGCATAATATGGTGACAACAAACTGAGTCAATCGAAGGTCTGAAGTAATCCAAACACAATGCTAGAACACAAACACACTGATCATCAGGAGCTAACAAAGCGACAGAAAAGAAAATGTTTACCAAACCCCAAAAACAATAAAGAAACAATAAAGAAACGTATTATTATCACCACAAATTTGACAGCACTAAACACACCTAGAGTACAGTTTCGGACCACAGCAATAGACATATTTTGATTAAGATAAGACAAAAGCAAGCGCATATTCAACTAAGTAAAGTGTTTCAAAGTCGATGATCAATTATAGCGTTTAACACATGTCAGAAGCGAGGATTAAAAAAAAATCCAAACAACACAAACCTAATAATCCAAGCATAAACACACAGACATAAACATCTAGCGTTGTAGGGAAAACTGTAAAAGGACATTCAAAGATTGTCAAGAAGGTTCGTACAGAAAATATCAATGGCGATTGCAAGAGCAAGTTCGCAGAGATTTTGAGTTCAAAACCAGCGTGGGAGAGTGTGGTGCTGAAAGGATGAGAAAGAGGGCTATGAGTTTCGGAATTTTGAGAATGAGGAAAAACCCAAACGAGGTTTTGGTTGTTTAGAAATTTTTATTTTTATAGGACAATTTGCCACACACCTTTTTTTGTTTTCATTTTAACTTTTCTTTTTCTTTCTTCTGTGCGTGGACCCCATATCGCGGAATTTCTTGAGACTTTAGGTTGCGCAGACCAGATAATAAAAACAGCTTCTTTCTTTTCTTTTCCATGAATATATATGTTTGTTAGTATCCACCGAGGATGTCTCAATTTCAAAACATTTTCTTTCATTCCTGAAAATGAAAATATCGAAACAATTTTTCAAAAAGATTATAAAATCCTTGAGAAACACATGTTCATTTTTTTATTATAGTCAAAATTTTAATTATTAAAATAAAAAATATTAATAAACTATAAAGTAATTCTAGTTCGCATGTGAGTGATTCTAGCTCATGTGGTGTCTGGGTCATCTTTATGAGTCTCTGTTGATTAGTGGTTATACTGGTATACCGTGATCATGTTTGTGTTGTTTTTAAGTTGAGTTTGTGCGCTCAGATAGCTTGAAAGAGGTTTGATATTGTTTTACCTGTCTAAGTTATCTCATACATAAGGGAAGGTAATTGCAATGTTTTCTTAGTTTTAGTTATAAAAACACTTAAATACTAATTGGTATGATTCTATTATGATCTGCCTGTGTGTTTGATTTGTAAAAAGATACATGATTGTGTGAATTTTTTAGTCTTGGTTTGATGTTTAGTACATAAAAATAATTGGGTGAATTGGTATTGCATTTGAGATCAATTGACATTGATGATTGTGGTTAAATTGAGTTTGGTGTGATTTGGGACATTTGTGATGATTATTGGACTACATAAATTTGACTAGATTGATATAATTATGCATAATCATATTTTACAAAATTATGCAGACTTGTTGGTCTAGTGGGTGCTCATTGAGCGAATACAAAGTCAGGAAGTTATTGACTTTATAGAAGCTTAGCGAGAATATACTCGTTGAGCGAATACAAAGTCATGGAGTTACTGACTTTGTAACGAGAATACACTCGTTGGGCGAATACAAAGTTAGAGAACTTATTGACTTTGTAGTTGTTGAGCGAGAATACATTCGTTGAGTGAATACAAAGTCAGAGAGCTTACTGACTTTGTAGTCATTGATTGCGAACACTCTCATGAGTAAATTTTGGAGGAATTTACCTTTGTCAGTTCTCGTGATTCACGCGTTGGCCGAGCCATTTGGTCACTGGACGAATGGGCATTTGTGCACTTTTCGTCTAACTAATGGATAGTTTTGTCGAGTGAATGCATCATAGTCTAGTAGTCATTCTTATGCTTAATTATGATGATTTGTGGCAAAATGTGGATTGTTGCTTATGAAATGATTGGTGTATAAGATCAAATTGAGATTGGTTGTATGAAATTGATGGGAGAATTTTTTATACTAATTTAAGGATAATTAATAGTGTTTTATAGTAGAGTATGCATTAATATATGGATTCACTTGGAAGTTATCGTAATGCTTTAATAATCATTAAATGCTCAAGTAAATAAGAATGAAGTGGAGTCTTTGGTAAGAGGAGTATGAGATCCTAGTGATACGATCCTTACTAGAAAAATTACTATCTTTTCTGAATTTGAATAACTTATGTAAAATAACAAAATATTTAAACCATATAAATAAGAGTTTATAATTTTATAATTATAAAGAACACGAAATAAGACAAAGATGAAATGTGTCAAGCATATTGACAAAAGAAAGGAAAATTCTCCACAAAGAAATTCCTTTTTGATAAGAACCTAAACAAAAAAGGACAGACACCACAATCAAAGATAGACAAGTCTAGACTACTAAATCCAATCCAGGATTGATAAGTCAAGATACCACAATCAAGATTGATAAGTTTAAGGAAAGTTCGCCACAAAAACCTTTATCTTTGATAAGAACCAAATAATATTAACACGAGAAAAATCCTAACTTTTGATAAGTCAAAAAAGATTCGCCCCAAAGATCTCCATCTTTGCTAAAAACCTTGACACCCAAGCCAGAATATCTCTTTAATTAAATAACTTTGTTAATGACTCCAACAAGATTACAATTATTGTAGACTTGGGTATTTACAGGCCTGAATAGATAAAATATAAAAGATAAAAAGATAAAAAACTATCAAAAGATATCCTAAATATCACAAGATATCAAATATATAAAAAACTATCAAAAAAATAACAAACTATCAAAAGATAAAATAAAATAGGAAAAGGACAAGTGGGATCATTTACATAATTAAATTTAATTATATAAATTATTCTTTAATTGTATAATCTCTGTGTCTTATGTCATTTTAATGCTAAAGCTAAAAGATTTTCTTCAAGATTATATATATCCAAGTGATAGTTATCTCTCAAAGACATTAACAGACTAAACTTTATGTGTCGTACGATAAAATACATTGATAATAACTTTGCATTATTTCTTTTTTATTAGGATTAAATAATATTTTTGAGTTATTGTAATCTTAAATTATATTATATTTATTTTTTTATGATAATAAAAATAATATAATAATTATTATTTTATGTGTATTCACAATTTTAATTTTCATAAATTAAGATTAATAAAAAAATATACAATTAATTATTAAAATAGTTGTTAAATGTAAAATTAAAAAAATAAAATATGTATACAAAAGAAGTTTTTAAAACAACGGTTAAAGACAAAATAAGTTTTTAGAATAACATTTACAGATAAATTATTTATAAAATAATTAATTTTTAAAATAATAATTAAGGGTAAAATTGAAATGACGAAAGAAGGTATCTCTTTGTGTATTGTTATAGATTAGAAATTAAATATAAAAAACTTTTATATTTTTATAAATAATGGTTTTTAATTATTTTATAGATAGTTTTATAATAAAAAAATAAAATTTAAATAAAGTCAAATTAAAAAAATAGTTAAATTTTAAAAATTGATAAAATTAATAAAATAATTATTTTAATTAAAAAAATTCATCCAAATAATAAATTTTTAAAATATTTATAATTTTACTGTAAATATAAATAATTTTTATAATTTTATTATATTAGTTTTATTTATTTTAACTTAGTTTTATAATTGAAAAAATTATTAAGTTTAAAAAGTAATACAGTAAAATTAAAATAAAAATAGTTACTGGTAAAGTTCATATTTTTTTTTTAATTTAAAAATGAATTTGAAGAATAAAATAGAAAAAATATGAATAATGAGAATCAATTTATATATAAATATGAAGTATGAATAATTACGTAGATGAAAACGATTAGAAAAATAATAATTTATTTCTTTATGCAAATTTCATTTTCGCTCACTTATAAATAATTGATCGTATAATATGAATAGGCAAGAAAATAAGTTTCAAAAAAATTATCCATTGTTAGGTATCTTAAATCTATATACAATACTATTTGGTGATCTTAATTTTACTAACTAAATAAATTATTGAATTAATAATTAATGATATTATGGCATGTTATTAATTAATACAATACAATAAATATATATATATATATATATATATATATATATATATATTATATTATATTTTTTTTGTATGTTTTTTATTGATATATATTGTTTGTAGGAGTAAATGATTTGGAACAAAAGTGGTCGAATTATTAATTTAAGATTTAATTTTAATATTACTATTGTTAAAATATTATTAATAGTAATTACAATTAATGAATAAATTATTCAAAACCTTTAAAACCCCCAAAAATCTCAAATAGAAAATCCAGAAACCCAAATCGAATGCCCTAAGATTATACTAGAAGACCCCTATCGTATTTTCTCCGTTTCTCCGTCGTCGCTGCCGTGCCTAGCCTTCCTAGGCGGCCGCCGCCGTGCATCACCTCGCCCTGCCATCTCCGTGCCTCGCCGTCGGCCTTGGATAGCGTTACATCACCGGATTTTGAAAGATGGGAGAAAGGAAAGTTTTGAATAAGTATTACCCACCGGATTTTGATCCCTCCAAGCTCCCCAGAGCAAGAAGGCCCAAGAACCAGCAAATCAAGGTTCGCATGATGCTTCCCATGAGCATCCGATGTAATACTTGTGGAAATTACATCTACAAAGGCACCAAGTTCAATTCTAGAAAAGAAGATGTTATTGGCGAGGTTTGTTTAGTTTAAAAGTTCACTGAATTTTCAATTTTTATAGTTAATTTTTTTGGCACAATCATATGTACATTCTTAAAGGAGATGCCGATACCGCTAGTGTTTATCCTTCTGGATTTTGTATTGGATTCCTTCAATCTTATGATTGATTGTGTGTTGCTATTTAATATATTGGTAGGATTATTTGCTTATTGCTTCATGTGTGATTTTTTATCAATGATGACGTTGACTTCGAATTTTTGCGCAGACGTATCTTGGAATTCAAATATTCAGGTTCTATTTTAAATGCACCAAGTGCTCAGCTGAAGTTACCATGAAGACTGATCCACAAAATTCAGATTATATTGTTGAATCCGGTGCAACTAGAAATTTTGAACCTTGGCGTGCTGAAGATGAAGAAGCTGATAAAATGAAGCAGAAGAGGGATGCTGAAGAGATGGGAGATGCTATGAAATCATTGGAAAATAGAACCTTGGATTCTAAAAGGGAGATGGACATCCTAGCTGCATTGGATGAGATGAAGTCAATGAAGGTAATCATTGTTGTGACTGAATATATATAATGATGAATTAAATTTGAAGCCTCTTCATAAATGATTCAATGGGGATGCTAGCATTATAATTGTGGAATATGCTTCTTTTTTCTGTAAAAGAATGACATTTCAAACCATTTTTTAATTAATAATTACATTTGTCCGTGGACATAAGGTCTGTTTGTGGTAAGTAATTGCTAACATGACTCTTTCATTTCAGTCTAGGCATGCAACTGTTTCTGTTGATGAAATGCTGGAGGCTCTGCAGCGCACAGCAGCTGATAAGGTATGAGAAAACTTGCATATAATTATTTACTCTGTAGTTTGTACATGAAATTTCCTGTTTTTGAAGCAAGGTTTAATTATTATTGTTCACGAAAGGAATATACACAAGTTGAAAACTTTAAGCTTGGTTTGAAATGTAATTTATTGGTAACTTTAAAGTATTTGTAAAGGTAGAAATTTAGGCCCAGAGTCAGTGAACTGATTATAAAATGATCACTCTCACCGTAGTCCTCTCCATAGTCCATTTTATTTATTTGTCAGTTATGGTTGTTGAAATGCATAATTATCAAGACAATCATAAATATCCTTGACTATAAGGAATAATAACTGTTACTGTATATTACTAAATTTCCCTCAATTGAAATACTCAGTATTTTAGTATCCTATTATTTTCTCTTTCACTTTTAATAACATGTGTAAAATTAAAAAATTAAAATAAAAATATTAGTGCCTCACTATTTTACTAAAGTGAGAGATCAAATTGAACAAAAGTAGTTATCTAAAGTGACAAAAAGAATGGAAGTATATTTGGAGTCTTGCTAAACCAATTTTTTGGTTTGCCGTTCAGTATATTCTTGCAATGTTATCACTGCTTTTGGAACCTAAATCCTAGTTCTCTTGCGACAACATTTGTTGCAACTCCAGTGGATCCCCTTTAATTGCTTACCCTGAACTTATACTATTGCAAGATAACCCGTCTAAACATTGATTGTCTATTATTTCTTATTCTAATATTTGGCTATGGCATAAACACGATACTTAATTTTGAAGCATTCTTTAATTATCATCTTCCTCAATAATTCAAGTTCATTTATAATGGTTTCAGGAGAAGAGGCTGGAAGAAGAAGATGAAGCAATGATAAAATCAGTTGTCTTCCATGTAAGTATTACTATCCTGCAGTTCTAGTTCTCCTCCTTCTAGCTACTTTTTTTTTTTTTTTTTTTTTTTTTTTTTTTTTTTTTTTTTTTTCTGTTTTCTTAATCCTATATGGCTTTTTCTGTATACTATATTTACCAGAATTCAGGAGGTTATGTCAAAAGAATTCGTGATGAAGATTTTGAAGCTGAGGAGCAAATAGATCAGCTTTCACATGGACATGGCGAAACAAGTTATAATATGAAGGTATGTGTGTGCTTGCAGTATTGTATTTTTTTTATTGTCTTGTTTTCCAAATAAATTATCATCATCATTATACACCAACTCAATTATGTTTTCATCACTCTCTGTTCTTAACTACTGAAATTCAAGACTTAACCTTCAACCTCATATTGCTCTTGAACTATGATATCCCTCATTTTCAGTCACTGTTCTGAGTCATTTCTCAGTTCGCTCTCTCTAAACCAGCTGTCCCTGAGTTTGATTTCACTATTCATTCATAAATCTTGTATGGCAGGCAGTATCAAATGAAAATTTCTTTTTAGGTTCTGTAAAGCTTTCGATTTTAATAACAGGGGGCACAAATGACCTGGAGGATGGTAAATGTTGTTGGAAAAAAGAAGGCTTTTTTTTATAAGGAAAGAAACAAAAAGTTGTAGCAGTGTCTAGAGGATCGTAATGGCTGCTTGAATACATTTATTTCTTGGTTTTTCTTGAGGCAGTCAGAAGATGAAGTTGCAGTTAAAATACCTATATGGGAAAAAAAATATGATAATCTAGATTTTGAATTTACATAATTCTAGCTTTTTTTCTTAGATTTACAAATGGATATTGGCAGGCTTTGTTGAATGTTTCTTGATCTTTATTTTTTTTTCCTTTTACCATTTAATATTTGTCTCTCTTAAAATAAATTATTGCTTAGAAAAAAAAAATTCAAAGGAAGTTTTTTATTTTTATTTTCTTGAGTGTGGACTTTGAAATATGGAAGAAATATATTATACATGTGAAGTTCATAAAATTTTCTGAGAAATTTATAGGTGAAGTTTTTCTAAATTTACAAATTTATCATCTATTTCCGTATGTGATTTATTCATCTAAAAAGCATCAAATCTTGTACAAAAACAACTGTTTGAGTGTGTGTGTTTGTGTTGTATATGTGTGCAGAAGCAAAAGATGTCTGAAGATCGTCCAAGCAAACCAACTGATTCTCTGACAAAAGCTACTTTGGATGATTATGGCAAACAAGGTATGTGCTTTTAACGTGTTTATCAACTAGATAGATGCATCCAAATTCATTAATGCATTATATACACTGATTTTTAAGAAATGATATCGCTCAATGAAGTAATTTCTAGTAAAGAATTGACATGAATGCATATCAATTTGAAGGACCATCTTCAGTTGTGTATCATATCAATTGATCTAGATTTACCTCTTACATTTGTTATCCCACCTTCACTAGCTAGTATCAGTCAAATAACCCAAGTCACATTACCCATCATTTGTTTGACATTTGGTAGTATCAGTCAATGAACCCAATCCACTTTACCCGTCATCTACTGAACATTACATTGATGTTATACCGGCACCACTCCTTCCTATTAGGAGGAAAACCTTTTGCACAATTCTGATCTTTATGTAATATTTCTGGAGTCTCGTAATGATTTGCAGAAAATGGATAAGGGGAAGATAGCTATGCACCATTCATACTTGCATCGTTTTGTTTTCATTCATGTTTAGTTGGTTACGTTTGATATTATTTCTTTGAATAGATGTTTAATAATATTATTAATATGAGAATGCAACATAGTTAATCATACATTGGTTATTTGTAGAAAACGAACGCAACGGTGGAAAACTTAATTCTTTGGTGAGAATTTCTGTCATCAAGAAATCAGATAAAAGTACCGGAGAACCAGAACAAAAGGAAGAAGATAATAGAACAAATGCTGGTGGACTACAATCTTTGCTTCAAAACTATGGAAGCGATGAGGATTAGTTCTTAAATATTGAATTTGAATGACTATTTGAACTAATGCTCTCATAGGATTTTGATTTGATAAGTTGTACTTACGTGAATGCTTTAATTCTCAGAAGAATTTTATAATAGAATGAAGTTATCCGCGAAAATGTTGTATGTGTAAAGAATATAAAAGTAGGTGAAATTGTGTTATGAAAGATTACGTGTAGAGTTGGTGGATGTTGAGCTTCTATTTGATGCCAAACTAGGCCCTGCCTCTAGAGTTGCTAGTATCAAGTGCCAGTGGGTAGCAGTGATACTTGTTATGCAGAAACAGAGAAGTAGAATGTGTGCCATAATAATATTTTTGGTTTCAGTTTCCTGACATTCCTCAACTGAACATGATCTATAAGTTCTTTGTCGATCAATTTCAGGGTCCTATCAGGGTCCTCTCTTTCAACAACGACCATATCCATCGCCTGGAGCTGTCTTGCGGAAGAATGCTGAAATTGTTTCTCAGAAGAAGAAACCAAATTCACATTTTACTCCCATTTCCAAGAGGGGTGATGGAAGTGATGTACTTGGTGATGCAGATTAGAACCATCTTATCAGAATAATGAGCTCAATTGTCTTATTCTTTTTGCCAAGTGGATGAAATTTATCAGATACATTCTACTCTAATATCCAAGAGTTAGATAAGGATCATTTTTATCATTTTTATTAATCTGCTAAATTAACTTAACTTATAATTTTTATTATTCTGCTAAATTAAAATTTTCTAGACGCAGAAAATCTCATCCAAGAAAATATTGATGTTTTAGGAATGAGTTTGATTTCAATGCTTTTATTATATTTGAAAAAATAATATAGTATCGGTATAAAAACTTTAGTTATATTAATATCTTTAAATTTTTTTAATTATTAATATAATTGAAGAAGTATGTAATATTTAGTAATTGTTAGTGATCTTTATCAAAGAAAAAAATTAACATTAAGATGAAAAAAATGAATATTAATATGTAATTAACCTTTCATGTGTATTAATTAAAAGAAAAATTAACACAATTAACCTTCCACATTAATGTTAATTGTAAATTTAAAATATTAATTACTAACGTTAATTTTTTAATAAACACATTTAACAATTACTAAATACTAAACACATTAACAAAATTCAATTAAAGTTCTTACATTAAAATTGTAATTTTGCTTTCTTATTATACTAAAACCAAAATATATTAATATTTTTATAATCATTAAGAAACGTCATGATATCTATCTACACTAATAATAATAATAATAATAATAATAATAATAATAATAATAATAATAATAATAATAATAAATATTAATAATAACAATAATCTATATTTATATCTAAGAAAATTCCTTTTAATTTTACCTTTCAAGTTATTGTTTCATCTAAATTTAATTAATTTTTAAATTTAACTATCTTTTCTTTAAATTTAATTATTTTTTTTTAAATTAAATAAATAAAAATTATTCATAAAATGAATAAAAATTATTTATAATCAAATTAAAAAAATTATTCATATTTATTTTTATTATAAAAATATAGTAACTTGTTTTTATTAATAATAATAATAATAATAATAATAATTATTATTATTATTATTATTGTTGTTGATCGATGGAAAAAGAAAAATTGGATTTTAAGTTTATAAAGGAGAAGAAGGAGGGAAAGGAACGAAAAAGGAGGATTTTTTCAGAATTTATCTGTATTTATTATTATTATTTTTAATTTAAAAAATTATAATTGTTTTCAATTCTGAAAGAGAGGTGGATAGCTTGCCAATAAATTGCGATAGACCCAGCATTAAGCATTTGTTCCATATCTACGTGAAAATAGAAGTGAAATAAATTA
>Ga0214545_1005339_pt1 | contig 23324 bp, 14 predicted proteins | sample CNSS4metaG_FD_160064 | JGI IMG/M metagenome (GOLD analysis project Ga0214545, IMG submission 160064) | Root nodule microbial communities from cowpea collected in UCLA plant growth center, Los Angeles, California, USA - CNSS4 | ecosystem: Host-associated > Plants > Roots > Nodule | place: USA...
AATAGCTGCAAATTTCAAGAATGAAGAATCTCGTTATAAAAAGGTGTGGAAAATAATTGATACTCGTTGGAATTTGCAGTTACATAGACCTCTTCATGCTGCTGCTTACTACCTTAATCCTAAGTAAGTAACTAACACTATACTTTCTTAGATTACAATTTCATAACTATAACACTATACTTCTTTTTTATATTAGATTTCATTATGACAAAAACTTCAATCCGGATGAAGAGGTTTCATATGGTTTGTATGAGACCATAGAAAAAATGATCCCTGATGGAAGGATTAGATTTCAACTTGAACAACTTGATAGATTTAAGAAAGCCCAAGGATTATTTGGAAGAAGCATGGCAATTGACACTAGGGATAAGAAGCAACCTGGTATAAATTTTTTTTTTTTTCAAGATTTTATTAAAAGCATAATTTCACAATTATAAATGTTAGTTTTGACATTGCAGCTCTTTGGTGGGGAAGTTATGGTGTTGAAGGTAAAGAGTTGCAAAATCTAGCAATGAGAATTTTAAGTCTCACTTGTAGTGCTACTGGTTGTGAAAGAAATTGGAGCATATTTGATCAAGTCCATACCAAAAGAAGAAACCGCTTGGAACAACAAAGATTAAATGCTCTTATCTTTGTTAAATATAATCTTCAACTTGAAATGAGACAAAAGGTTAGAGAAGAGAAAGGAGATACGTATGATCCTACATGTCTATCTAATATTGAATCAGATGATGAGTGGATTACTGAAAAAGAGGATCCTTGTCTACCAAACAATGTTTCATGGATGGATATACATGAATCTTTTACTCTTGAAGAGGGAGCTCGAAGCAAGAAAAGGAAGAGGGGTCCAAGAAACTTAAACATAAAGGGAAAATCTACTACACCAGCAAATGATGATGGAATTGAAGGGATGGTTGAAGAAGTTGAGGAAGAGGATGAAGAAGATGAAGATGAGTTGCCACAAAATGTTATATTAGATGAAGAAGATGATCTAAGTGATATTGATCTTGGAGATGATGAATGAAAGAATAAAATTAAGATGTAACATTTAAATTGGAGATCTTGATTTAATTATAATATATGATATTTTTAATGTTTTTTATTTATCATGTATCTTACGATTCAAAGTAAGATTCGATTCACGATTTAAAAAAATTCACAAAACGATGCACGATACGAATCTCGATTCGATAACCATGGCTCATATACGAAGTCTCGCTTAGGCGAGCCTGTCTCGCATGGGCGAGCCCTCCCTTCGCCTAACTTCATCACCCTCGCCTAGGCGGCGAGTTAAGCAATACACAAAACCAAACTCGAGTTCTTGCTTAGGCGAGAACCTCTCGCCTGGGCGAAATGCACCAAATCAAGTCTTCACAACTCTCGATTTCTTGCTTAGGCGAGATGCACTCGCTTGAACGAGATAACCTGTCGCTCAAAACTCTGAGCCTTCGCTTGAGCGAGCTGTTCGCGCAAAAATAATCTCGCGTTTATGGTTTTCTAGCCTAGGCGAGCCTAGCTCGCTTGGGCGAGAAAACCAGACATTTTCACTACTACGAACACAGAACACAACTCCAGACCATAATACAATACCAAAACACAATTTGCTCATTATCAAATCATCCAATGGTATATTATTTACAAGTCATTCTCCAGAACATGTTATAACCCCCAATTTGACTCTCAAACATGAGATGAGACCATACCCAACATGCATTGCAAAAACCCTTATCTTATTCATACACCATTTAAGGGGTTAATCATACAGTGTACAAAAACCACAAAATTCCAATCCCCAACACATAGAGCACGAAATTTCAGGGCACACAAGCATCAAATTATGCAATTCATTTGTGAAAATTAACAATCCAAAACATAGAGCTCCCCTAACCTGTGAATCCTTGCTTCAAAATGGTTGTCTAACCTTGGCTTTGTGATATCTAAGAACCCTCCTTTGCTCTCCCAATCAACTACATCTTTGCTCTCAATCCCAAATTCACTTTCCCACTCAAAATTTGTGCTCTCTTCTCACTCTAGGTTTCAGACTTCTAAAACCCTTCTAATTGCCTAATTCTCCCCTTTTATATGACTCCTAATTGTGGTAAAAAGAAATAAAACGAAAAATGACCTTTTTAATGTCTATTATTACCTTTCATCGGCATTATGGGCTGTTTTTCCCAACTTCCTTGGCTGCCCATTGTCTCTAGGGCTTTCCCACCCTTTCACCTTCAGACCACAAGTGTTTTAGCAAAAATAAAGAGATTAATTTGTTCTTAGCAAGGGTTGAACCCACAACCACTCAATTAACAAGTCAAATGCATAACTAATTCAACCAATTCACATTTGTGATAATTCCTATAATCTTAGAATTATATTATCACGTCTAGCATTCAAATATATTAACAAAATAATGCATAAATTAAAATAACACACAATTGGCATACATAAGACTCAAACCTAAGTCCTCTCACACAATCAAGTACTCTCGACCATTTGAGCTAGTACTTTTCCACATCACAACAACAAACATTAAATTCTATAAAGGCTTCCACTACCCACATTTATTAAATAATTATTTATTTAATTATTCAATTTTTCCGGGTCTTACACACAAGATGCTTTGCATCTTTCATTAAACAAAATATAAGAAAAAGGTGTTATATTCATATGTCATGCATATGTAGGGGACCAATATTTTCACTATCCAGTCAAATCTGTATATGTTCCTAAATTCTCAAACTAAGTGGAGATGCCTACATAAAGAACATTAAGTAATGATACATTCCAAGTTGTTTCAAAATAAAGACCAACAACATCAACCAAATGTAGTGTACTTGAGAAACTTGGATCCACTTCCAATTAAATGTCATTGGTTCAGAATCCTTTTAACTTAATCTGATACCAAACCAAACATGTAGTATGATAGGCGGAAGACACCACAATCATGCTGTGTAAGAATACAATTAGTGTATACAATATTGTCACTCATTTCCAATTGGAGGGAATTCAAAATCAGATATTCTCACTCAATGCAAATTCAGTGTTCAAAAGTCGGATTCAAAAAGTGTATAAGGTCTATGGTCAAAATGATGACAACATGGTCACTATATCATCATCATACCTGCAGTCCTAATATCAAGCATAAGATCTAAAACATTCTAATAGAGCATAAGGTCTAAACCATAGTTTAGTTAAAACATCATAACTGCAATAATAAGTAGAATACGAACTTCAAAGTATTTCTAAGGTTGATTGGTGTTAGCATTTGATGAGGAATGATGGTCACTAGAACTTTATTGTTGTTGCAATAATAAAAGTAAACGAATAATTAATTATTTCTACAAATATATTGGAGTTTTATAGCTAATCATGGGATATGATAAGAAGAACTTACATTAATCAAATTGTGTTCACTAGTAGTTTCATGACCCTTTTGCTTCCATCTAGATATCTTGCATGTTTTGCATTCCTCTTTACCTTCATCTTGTCCCTAATATAACATACAATCGTTAGGACAAGCATGAATCTTAGTGTAATGAAGACCAAGCTTGTTGAGCAGCTTCTTTGCATCATAATTAGATGAAGGAATGTTTGCATGTTTAAAGGCATCGTGCAACAACTCAAGGATCATGTCCATTACTTTGTTCCTAATTAGACAAAGAACTTTAATGTGATACAATTTCACCAAGAAAGACAATTTTGAAAACTTTGTGCATCCATCATAGAGTGGTTGCTCCATATCTTTAAGTAAATCAAATAACTCTTGAGCCATACTATTTCCTCCATGTTGTGATTCTAATACACCTCCTTTAACATCATCTCTATGTTCAAATGATGATGTAAATGACTCTGCATTGGTGTACATGTCAAACAATCCAAATGCATCATTTATCATTATTTGCATTGGATCTTCATATTCTGTATTTGTTGTGTCATATCCATTTACCAATACAGGCTCACTCGATATTAGCTCCCCGTGACGACACCAAAATGTGTAACCTTGAGGAAAGGGTTTACAAAGCAAATGGTCATATACTTCTTCTCGAGTTCTCCACTAAATACTCTGGTGTATTGCGTGGCAACTTAATCCAAGATTTATCCATCTCTAAATATAAATAATGAATTATAATCATTAAGTGAATATAGAAATAAGAGATATATGATGGTGTAAAACAATTTAAATTACATATACAAAAAATTTTATATCATACATTATTACCTAGTAGAGAAAAACCTAGTATAATATAAATCATATAATTAGATCTCTATAGGCAACAAAAAAAATCAATAAATTATATGAAGTACATTATCTCATTAGACAAAATTAAAAATAGACAATTAAATAGAACTAACATTAGAAACCTCGTTTGCATCTTCTTTTATTGTTTTCATATAAATCCTATTGAAATAAATGTTTGTATTGATTATTTTTCTCCTATTGGATAATCAATTATAAAATTTGTCAAACTTTATATGTAATGGTAATGTAGTATTTTCATCTTAATTCAAATCAAACAACTTCACAATATTTCTCATAAATCTACCGGTACTAAAATAAAAATACTTTTCCAACAATCTTCTTTATACTGAAATAGATAATAATTTAAGCACTAGTGTAGTATACTAGTATTACTATTACTTTCATTTCACAAACCAACCAGTACATTAAGACTAATAACCCTAAATAAATTGTGGAACAAAAGGTGATAACTAAGATTGCCTCCTCAATTAGACAACTAGTTGATTTCATGAAATGCTCAAGATCTTTTAAGATATTCTCAAACACGGGAAGATAATAAAAGATAGATAATAAAGACAAGGATAATACATATTGAAAGTTATAAAAAGAAGTGACAACATATCACCTTTTGTTGAGGATATTTTCTATATCTCCTTCAATGTTGAATTCATCAAACAAAAATCAAGGGCAATTTCTTACTGGTCACCTGAAGGTTATATAAAAAGGTTGAAATCACCAAAATGAGAAGTGTAAGTTTGTATGTTGAACCTTAAATTAATTTGTGAAGCTATTTTTTCAATTATAGAAAACAATTAACCATTCACGTTGCACTATTTGACTACAAACAACTATATCAACATGCTAACCTAGCACCATAAATTTAAATAACGTTTTGAACACATGTAATATGTAATATGTAAAAGTTTGATATGCTTTGCTACTAGAAAATGGTAAAGTGCCACATGACAACTTGTAATGCTGCAATTGGGTTCACAAACCAATTCTCCCAATGAGTTACACTTTTTGATTAAAATAATTAATAGGGAAAAAAGGCAATATTGTTCACATTAAAAACAGACATCCTCTGGTCCTTATATTCCAACTTGGTCCTCTGTTATTAGCTAGTGCCTTACCTCATGAAGAGATTTGACCACCATTTTCTTAACTCATATATCTCACATACGGTGATTAAAATAACAACTATTACTACTTGATTTTAGGATACTAGTGAAACATAATAGCATTTCGACCAGTACAGTCTTTATTCTCCCTTGACACTTAAATGCATCACTATTTGTATTTTTTAGATGAGAAACTTTTTCATATCAGTTGCAAAATAACTAGTTGTGATTCATTAGGGGGAAATGACATTTCAGTTTTATAACACGTTAAAGATTAGGATTCAAAATTTAAGTTAGGGTTAGTAAAATTTGAAGTTACAGGTAAGGTTTATAATAATTTGAAACTTAAATCAAAATAAAGAAGAGAAAAAAACTAACCTAAAGAGAAAAACACTTACCAAAAGGATTTTCATGGAGGAGAAAATGGATCTGCAGAGAATAGCTCCATGTGATGGCTTTCAGGAAAATAAGAGAATACCGTTGACGAATAGAATAAACAGAGAAGAAGGAGTGCTTCAATGCATTGCTTGAAGAAGAAGAAGCTTCAGTCCATACATTCACGAAGAGAGAATGATGTGGTGTGGGATACTGAAAAGAGGAATTTGTTAGCGGAAAAAAAGAGAAAGAAAAAATCAAGATATATACTTTCCGTCGGTTTTGAACTGACTCTAAATAAAATATAAATTTAAAATTTGAATAACATAACGTCTGTTTTATAAAACTGACGACAAATAAATGCCACTATAAAATATATTTTTTTGTAATGTTTGTATCATTTTGATCAAATGATGTATCATAACTTTTATTAGTGTATAAAAAAGAGATTCATTAGAATTTAAAAGATTGAAGTAAACAAACATTTAAAATATATTTTAATTTGAATATTTGTTTTCTTTTTATATTTTTAAAAAAATATTTTTAAATTTTATCAACTATGTTTCATTAATATTTGCAAATTTAATAAATGTTTTGGTTCTCATGAAATTTTATTTGGTATTATAATCCAAAATGTAAACAATTATAATTTGTTTTAAAGTATTTGATATCGAAGAAACAATCATCCTTCTAATATTGAATATTTGATAATATTATGTTTTTTTTACCATAATTTTTTATTATTTTATAAAAATTAATTATAATTAATATTGAAGTAGTAAAAAAACTGGTATGGGTATGGGTACGTGATTATACCAGTTACCCAGCAGAGATGTGGATGAGACAAAAGTTTGATACCTGTTGGATTTGGGTATGAGAATAGGGATAAATTTTTTTTACGGAGATGAGTATGGGATAGCGAAACCCATGCACGCCCCGTTGCCATCCCTACTATCGTCTAGCGGTCCAATCCACACTGTCAAGCACTACACCAGTATGCGATTTAACTGGTTTAATTGCTGCAAAATCCGTGTTTTTACCACCTCAATCATCACAGGCACATGTTCAAAATACCGAATTGCATATTTTTACATTTCAACATACCTCAAATTACATCATCACCAATCATATGCATCAATCATGTTTTAACACCCATACATTACCAATTTGCACCCTTGAATTTAGCCACACATACCATTATCAAGAGATCCTTCATGTTCATATTAGGATTCACAAATAACAACACATTTGAATTGAAAACAATCGCAGCAACAATACTATAAAATAAATAACAGCAAAATTGCAAATAAACAACAACAGCAACATTTGCTAAAAAAACAGTAGTTGAAAATAAACAAACAGCAACAACAATGAAAATAACAAACAGCAGCAGCATTGATAAATGAGCAGCAACAACAACAACATTGAAATAAGTAAACAGTAACAACATTTGCTATAAAAAAAACAGCAGCAGCATTGAAAATAAACAAATAGTAACAACATCAATGAAAATAACAAACAACAACTATTGAAACTAAATGACTAGTAGCAACAACATTAAAAATAAATAACATTAAAAATAAATAAATAGCAGCATCAGCATTGAAAATAAATGAACAACAACAACGTCATTGAAAATAAATAAACAGCAACAACAACATTGCTATGTAAAAAAAAAACAACAACAACAGCAGCATTGAAAAAAAAAACCTATAACATATTTTAACTTATATATATTATATTAAAATAATATAAAGAGACAAGATGTTGAACCAAAACATAGTTCTACTGCACTTTTTATAATTACATCACCATCTTTTTTCTTAGATTAAAGTTTCAATGTCAACACAATACCTAAATCCTTAAATTCTCCTTTGTATATCCGTTGCTACATTGTTCCAAATCTATAAATGAATATACTATATCCTTTAACTTTGATTTAACTTATTATATCAATTAAAAAAAATATACTTTTTTTTTTCTAATTTCTGAAAGAAACATGGTGTAAAAAAACTATTTTTATTCTACACAATCTGGATTCAAACACTTAAACACCATATAGCTCCCGAACCTATGAGGACCGCGTCAACACACACTAAACATTCTTTTTCAATTCCACACCAGTACTGCTTTAACCATTTTAATTAAAATTATAATGGAATCATGAAAAAACCATAGGTCCAATACATTTCCCTGTGTATAAAAAAATCTAAGCTTTATAAAAGGAAACGATTACAAAAAAAAAAACATCTTTATAGAAACTACCACGCATATCGAAAAATCATCAACAAGCTTAAACATTGATTCATCCAACTAAATTTTATTTTCAAACATCCAATTAATCCCAAGTTCCCTTTCGTATATAAAAAATTAACATCTTAAATGTTAATTTCTCAACTGATTCTCACATATTCAATCCCAAATTCAACCCCAAATTCAACTTAGCATCATTTTTCATAAATCATATCAAAATCACATCACCACTAACACGTAAAATCTTTATAATACAATAACAACTAGAGATGTCAACGGGACGGGACGGATACAGGTAGTAACTCCCCCGTACCCTACCCGCTAGATAAATATATGTCTCGTACCCGTACCCATATCCGTCAGTATCCATTGTGCGGGTATTCGCCTATTTTTTTCATATCCACGGGTATCCGCGGATATTTGCAAAATTATTTAAAAAACAAATATTTAATTATAAATTCAAATAAAATAAAATAAAATACATCACTATCATAAATTTTAAATAAAAGTTCAAATAAACTCAAGTTTATACAAGTCCAAATAATTGTAAAAGTAAATATAAAATGACGTTCAACACAATTCAAATTCTTTAATTAGTGCTTTGATCAACAAATTCACTTTCTCCTATTGGTTCCTGAAAAATAAACAAAATAAGCAAATAATAAACCTCAATTGCCACATGCCAATGATTTTTATTTTGATTCTATCATTTGACAACAAGCATATCATAAACGTCATTGTCTATATAAAATTTGATGTATATGCCTAATCTCAAAGAAAGGAAAGAGAAGAATGTCAAGAGGTGTGAGTTTAGCGGGTACGGGTATCAAAAATACTCGTACCCGCGGGTAGCGGGTATCCATTTTTAATATCCTTTTTCTACCCATTGCGGATTTTATTCGCAGATACCCGCGGGTACGGATTTTTTTGACATCCCTAATAACAACCTTACCTCCAGAAAGACCAATAGAACATCGCAAGACAACACATAGAAAATCACAAGACAACATATACATAAAAAATATTATCTAATTAACTCTCCTTATCTGAAATTTCCTACTCCTAAAGCAATTCTAGTAATCTTCTTTGGCCAGAAATTACTCTAGCCTTTGTCTTTACCCCCTGCAACCCTTTCTAGCCGTCTATGCTCCCCTTTGGTCCCCTTTCGGTTCTCTAAAAATTCTACCCTATGAGCTACACGAAATTTCCCCTTTAATTCCTAACTCATTAACCCATTAAACCATTTTTCAGCCCTAAACAAATTAATAAAATTAATAAAAACGAAAAATAATTAACTGTCATTTAATTTTGCATTAACATAGAGGTTTTGTGTGATTCTCCATCTCCATAACATATCAAAATAATTCAAGCGTAAAAGAAATATTATTTAGCATTAACCAAGGTTAACAAGTACTTTTAACTACTTGAACTAGTACTATTTCTTATCTTCATTCCTCGCAATAAATGTCATAAATATATCATTACCTGCATTTATATTTTTACTTTTCTTAGGTCTTACACAAGCTACTAGATATCAACTGTTAGCTCTAGCTCTAACTACTAGCTACTAGCTTTATCTACTAGCTACTACCTACTAGCTCTAACTCTAGCTACCACTAACAACTAACTACTAGTTATTAGCCACCAACTCTAGCTACTAGCTACTAGCTACTAGCTATTAGTTTCCGCTACTAGCTACTACCCACTAGCTACTAGCTACTACCAACTACCTACTAGTTACTAGCTCTAGCTACTAGCTATTAGCCAATAGATACTAGCTCTAGACATTAGCTCTAAATGCTAAATTTAGCTATTAGGTATTATTATTATCTCTACCTACTATCTCTAGCTACCAGCTTTAAGTACTAACTACTAACTCTAACAATTAGCCACTAGCTCTAGTTATTAGCTTTAAGGTTAGCTTTAGCTACTAACTATAGCTACTAGCTCTAACTACTAGCTCTAAATATTAGCCACTAGCTCTAGTTATTAGCTTTAAGGTTAGCTTTAGCTACTAACTATAGCTACTAGCTCTAACTACTAGCTCTAAATACTAGCTAATAGCTCTAGCTACTAGCTCTAAGAACTAGCCACTATCTTAAGGTGCTAACTCTAGCTCTAGATCTAGCTTGTAACTACTAGCTCTAGTTACTAGATATATCTACTAGCTTTAGCTCTAGCTACTAGCTATTAGTTATAGTTATTAGCTCTCGCTACTTAATCTAGTTGTTAGCATTAGGTACCAGCTATTATGTCTAGCTCTAGCTACTAATCACTAGCTCTAGCTGCTAGCTCCAGCTCTAGCTTTAGTTTTAGCTATTAGTTACTAGCTATAGCTACTAGCTCTAGGTCTAGGTCTAGTTACTAGCTACTAGCTTTAGCAGTAGCTCTAGTTACTAGCTACTATCTCTAACAGTAGCTCTAGCTACTATCTCTAGTAGTAGCTCTAGTTACTAGCTCTCGCTTTTAGCATTACCTACAGGCTTTAGCTACTAGCTCTAGCGACTAACTCTAGCTCTCACTACAAGCTATTAACCCTAGTTCTAGCTACTAACTAATAGTTCTAACTCTAGCTACTAGCTACTAGATTTAGCTACTATCTCTAGCTATTATCTATAGCTCTAGCTTTAGCTACTAACTGTAGCTATTAGCTTTAGCTACTAGCATTAGCTACTAGCTATAACTACTAGCTCGAGATACTAGTTATAGGTACTCGCTCTAGCTCTAGCTCTTGTTGTAAGATGCGAAAAAATTAAGTAAATAAATGAATATTTATTTAATATAAATGCAATTGAGGGGATCTATATAGTAATTAATGCAGAGAGTTATGACAAGGAACAGTAATAGCTTAAGTGGTTAAGAGTACTTGGTTATGTGGAGAGGACTTGAGTTCAAGTCCATTGTATGTCATTAGTGTGTTAATTTAATTATTTTGCATGTGTGCTTTACCGTGGAGTTTGATAATATAATGATATATTTGTAAGAATTATTAAGAAACATGAAACCCTAGCTACTAGCTATAGGTATTAGGTCTCTCATTATTGATAGTGGTTTATGTTGAGATTGAGTTCTCCATTGGAAAGTACAAAGATGAAGTTTTATATGATGTAATTCCAATGGAAGCATGTCATATTCTCTTAGGTAGACCATGGCAATTTGACCACAAAACCAATCATAATGGTCATACCAATGATATCACTCTCCCATATTCAAGTGGCAAAAGATCAAGCTCAATTACGAGCTAGGAGAGAAAAAGAGAAAAATAAAAAAAGTTCCACTTTGATTGTTGCATCTAAGACAATTATGTTTGATAGAGATATTATGTTCCTTAGTCACTTTTGGAGAACCTTATGGTCTTGGTTAGGAACTAAGCTGCAATTTACTACTACTAGTCCCGTGGTGATGGTCCTTTTTAAATCATGAGAAAGATAAATGACAATGCATATCAATTAGATCTTCCTCTAAATATGGTGTTCATTCCACTTTCAATGTGACTGACTTGATTCCTTTTTTAGATACAGTGGATGATAATAAGCATCAAGAGGACAAATCCTTTTCAAGGGGGAGAAGATGATGAATCAAGTCTAGGCCAACTTCAAGATCCAAGCTTCAGTCCAGGCCCAAGCCCATCAAAAGGCCTAATCACAAGAAGTATGACGAAGAAGATTCAACAGGGCCTAGATCCACACAAGCCTAATAGGCTTAATGGGCTTCATATGCTTTTCTCATGGGCCAAAGAAGATGTGAAGATATGATGGACTTCAAGTGGAGCAATAACATAGATTTACTTTGGGCCAAATGTTAGGCCATTGTTTTCCAATAAAAGGCCAACATATAATTTCCTTTAGCTTCCAAATTGGGCCACATCTAAGCCTATTTGAAAGCTTGGTCGAGACGGTTATTTGAACATGTATCCTATGCATTTGCATCTCATTTCAAGGTGCATGTGTGTTTCATTTAGGAGGAACTCTTTACTATAAGTAAGAGCCTCCTTGTTGTAATGACTACTCTTGAATTGAAATGGTAGATGAACCTATGTTGAGTAAACTCCATGCATTTACCTATGAGAGAGTCACAGCTAGCTAAGCTTCTCCCTAAGCTCCTCTAGCCACCTTCCCCTACGATAATAAGTCATTCGATGCCTTCCACCTTAGGTCATTCAACTCCATTGCTACAAGGGCCTCCAAAACTTGTCTTCATTCTCATTTCCACTCATTTTACAATGCAACCATAGGCTTGTCTTTCTCCTTTGCATCTAAAGGAGTTCATCACTAACTCTAACTCTAGCTCTAAGTACTAGCTACTAGTTTTAGCTCTAATTTTATCTGTAACTAGTAGCTCTAGATATTAACTACTAGTTGCCTAAATTCAAAAAAAAAAAAACACCCTTTTAGAAGCACATTTAACAATACGTTAATAAAATTGAAAAATAACTTCTAATAAAATTAAACTTGTTATATTAACATTTTTGGTGTAGTAAAATACTAGATAAAACATATACCCTTACAAAATATATATTGATACTTAATAGTTCACAACCGCGTACCACCGTCACCGGCATTCACTCAGCTCAACAACACTGAACTAAAAGAAAATAAATAAAACAAGGAGAAAGACTAAAAATTAAGGGCTCTTTTGGAGGAATCATAAATCAGAGAAACTGGAGGAAAGGATTCGTTGGTAACCCTCTTTTCTTTCTGGGTTTTTTGTGTGTATAAATTGTAAATATATCATATACATGCGTTTTTCATCTTCTTAATTTCTCTGATGGTTTGTTCTTATTATCAATGACTCGCACCCGAGTGGAGATGAATTTAAACTTTTTTAAATCAGAGTTGAATGTTGTCAATAGTGTGGGACGCTTGGCATTTTAGTTGGGTTTGTGAATTTAACATGATGGCGGCTGCATATCAAGTGTTTGATGAAACGCCAACTTTGGGTGACTGCTTGCGTTGTGAACTTGTTAACTCGCGTGTGTAAGAAATGAGAGCTACTTATCTGTTATGAGTTTGTTAATCTGTTGAGTTGTATTAGTTTGTATAAGTAATTTGGTGTAAGCATTCCAATGTTAGAAGAACAAAGATATTTTTCACAAAATCTGAATTTTCGCTCTCTTTGTTTACTTGTATTACTTTTCGTCCTTTTCTCTTGGTTTTGGATATACCTTCATAGTGGGTCCATTGATTTGGACCTGTGCTGATTTCTTCATGGTACGGGTACTAGATTCTTTTGGTTTTAGTTACTATTTGACATGTCTTTGGTGCTATTAAGTTAATCTAAGAACATTGTAGGACTTTCTGTTTGTCCTGTGATTCATTTTTAATCTTCTGATTTGGCTTGAGATGCATCGTGCATGCTGGCTAGCTCAAGGTTTATGTGAATATGATCTGCTTATTCTGAAGCTACATGTTGGCAGTTTAGATAGCATTGTTTGATGGTGAATCAAGAGGTGCATATGATATGTTGTGAAGTGGGATGACTTTAGAATGAATTGTTTTCCCCTCAATTTTGCATTTGTCCTTTTAACAATATTATTCAGTGTTATGTTAAATATCCTAAAATTTAGTTGATGACACATGTATTGTCATTCATTCGGATTGTATTGGGTATCAATGAAAAATCTATGAAAGTTTATTTTATCTTTGGCCTCTCTCTACAGCCTTTTCATGGTAGATTGTTAGAAGTAGCAGTACCTTGATTCTTTGCATCCTGACAGTTATTATTGGTGCTCTCCTTTTTGTGCTGTATAAACAGGATTCTGGGAATATTTTTCAGAAGCCACATGAGTTTGAGTTTGGCTAGATACGTAAATACCACTTGTATTTGTGGGTCTTTTTTAATCAAAACTTTAACTATTATTCTTGTTTGATTTTCACTTCCACCATTTTTGTGTTCAGTTTTGTAATTGACGTGATCCATTTCGGTGCATTTTGCAATATAATCTGGTGACTAATGTTTGGTCCTTTAATCCATCTCATTTTGCAATGGACGCTGATTCACAGAAGTGAATTTGCATATCCAGAATAGGAATGGTTGTTGAAACGTTCATTTATAAAATTTTCATCTGGTTATTGACACAAGTATTTGATTTTATTCTAATAGGAACTTGGGTATTATGGGTGCTTAAGTCTCATCGAATAATATGGAATGCTTGATAAAGCATTTAATGTTTGGCTCTCCCCATTAATAATTTGCTTTTCAGGTACCTCTAGACTCAATAGTCATTAACATTAACAGACTTGATTATTTTTTTCAGTGTCCATATCCAATATATGATTTGCATCACATTTTGTTTCATTGGTATTTTTATTATGCTCATAATGGAACTAAAGTCTGAAACCTGTATGAACTGTGTTTTTCAATGTCTGATACGAACTTCTAAAGTAATTATGCCCAGACGTTCTACCTGAAAGAAGATTGCCGTGGTCAAAATTGTTATATGACACTACATGCTAATTGCAATTGTAATTGTCTGGGAGTTTTCGACATCAAACTCTTTCATTATACTCTTTTGCTTATAAAATTGCAGTGTATAAACCCAATATCATTTGATTATTCAATCCAAATGGCTGAAGCTTGTAGCTCTCAGACAGAAGCCACAACCAAACTTATATACCGGTGTAAGAAATGCAGAAGAATTGTTGCTTCAGAGGAAAATATAGTTTCCCATGAGCGTGGGAAAGGAGAATCAAGCTTCAAGTGGAAAAAGAGAAGCAGTGAAGCCTGGGAAGCGGAAAAGCAACCAGTTGATTGCACTTCAATATTTGTTGAGCCGATGAAATGGATGGAAGCAGGTACGTGTAAAAAATTTCCCTCATACATTTTATTTGCCATAAAATAATGTCAAACTTCACACTAACACTTTGGATATGGATTGGCTTGGAAGTACAAGAAGGTAATGTGGGAGATAAACTTCTATGTATGGGTTGTAATGCTCGTTTGGGTAATTTCAACTGGGCTGGTATGCAGTGCAGCTGTGGAGCCTGGATTAACCCTGCTTTTCAGCTGCATAAAAGCAGGTTAGATGAGTGTTATATGTAAATCAATCAACTTGCAGATTTTCCAGAAGATCAGAGCTTGCTTGAAAAAAAAAAATGAAGGTTATTCTTTTTCTGAACAAAAGACAATGGCAGCTTAGATTGGAAGATTGTATTTATAACTCCATGCTTGTTATTGATTAGAACTTACAAGAAATTGTTTTTATAATACTAATATTCAAAATAAGTTTTTTGTTTCAGTTTTTTTTTTTTCACCGATAAAATTTGTTTCTTCAGCATGTTTATATGAAAGTAATGACATTCCAAAAGTATAAATACGATGTAATTTGTATCGTGAGAGGGGGATAAGAATTTTTGCAATGGAACTAAGGATCTATTAATAACTTTTTATGTTTTGTTAAAAGATACTATACAAATGAAATGGTGTAATTAATATCCAAGATAGCCAACAATCAAAGCATCAGGCCTGAAAAAAAAAAGGAAAAATCGCTGTACCCAAAGAAATTTGAAGGGAATTTGAGTGTAATATCTCTTTGTTTGGAGTGCATAATATTAGATAAATGAAGTCGGGTAAAATGTATAATAACGAAAATTTAGAAAGAGATTGTAATTTTGTGGTATTTGATCTGAAAATAATGTTTTAAAATTTACATTTTCAATTTTAGTTTTGGTGTAATCATGTTTTTATTTATTTTATTAAAATTTAGTGATAAGAAAATAAAGTTAATTATTATTAAAACGACTTATGTGATCTTTATACTAAAGATTCAATATATTTGTTTTATTTATTTAAAATTAAAATAATTTAAAAAAAATGACTTAATATGAACTAAATCTGAATAACTTGAATAAATTGACCTCCAAACCAAAACATTCATACTAGACAAATTTCATAAGTTAAATGACAGGTTTTGAAATGCTAAATTTGGGTTATATTCAATTGATTAATTTTGTAATTTACATTTTTTTTGTAACTTTTTATTTGAAGTATTTAACAATTTTACTGTAATTATATCTAAAATATTATCATAACGAAATCTATTTACACTTTTATAATGTGATGAATGAAATCAATATTTTCATGGTTATAAAAAATTAAAAATGTTTATTTAATTAGCTTTTAAAAATTGATCGTGTTACTTAATGTGATTTACTTAATAAGTTTAATATATTTAAATTTAAAATTATAATACTGCTAACCAAAATAAAAAGATCCTATAATATTTATTTATTTTGATTTACAAAAAAAAAAATTGTATTGATCAATATAACAAATTTTCATCAAGCATCAAGGATTATTCCATATTTAATTAAAAACATTTTATTGGATCGTAACTGGTAATAATGATTGAGTAAATTGTGTTGAATATTAATTTCATCCATGCAGCAATAGCACCAAAGATAGAACACTGCGTTTTCAGTCTTAACTTCGACTTATATTTACATAGCCAAGAACGTGTGAACTCAAGTGAAGGTGTTTTCAATTCAAAGCTTTCCGTTTACATCAAGAACTAGATAATCCTGGGTGAAACATCGTACTCAACATGGAACCAGGAATCATCTTAAGTCAATTTAGAAGGAAAAAATCTACATTTTGGCTTACATTTCTTATTCACCATAACATAGTGTCTTTGCGTGTTGCATAAAAAAAATAGTGGATAACAAAAAGAATATAAACATGAAGCAACTATACTCTTTTCTCTTTAATTTTTTATAATTTTACTCTATGAACTTGAAATATGATCATATATGAAGTATCAATCAATCAGAACAACCATCTGGGAGAAGGAGAATGAACAGGAGTTTGCCGAGGTGGCTTGCTTGAGCTGCTGTTACGTTTCATGATGGAGGAAACAGTGGGGCTGAAATAGTCATTGCTACGCTGAGAAGTTGCTGCACCTTGTGAGTACATTCTCTTCACATGCATAAAGCTTCTCTGATTTTCCACCATCATTCCACGAGCAACTTGGCTTCTTGGTGCAGCACCCCACCTGTTGTAACTCACACAACTCTGGCTCCTTCCCACTTGCTGAAACTTCAGCTCTCTGGGGCTTGTGTAGTTCCGGCTCTCGGCGGTTTCCGCCGAGTACATGGTCTCTCCTTCGCTGCTGTATCCGTTCTGCATCTCCGGTACTTCCACCGGAGACGAACTGGATTGAACCTCGCTTTGCGCAGCTCCATTCACAGACCCTGTTGAGGAAACGTCCGGAATAGGAGTTGTTGGCCTTGTGTGCTTGTTTTGTTCTCCTTCTGATTGGTCTTCAGGCAAAGGGTCTTTGGCATGATTTTCAGCAGACTTTGGTTTGGATGAGTGTGCCAAAACTGCAGCTTTGGTTGTCCTTGGAGGAAAGTTGATGTCTAAAAGCTGCAATGGAATGTTTTCTTTCCTTCTGAGTGGCACAGCAGTTACTCTAGGCGATTCATATATTTCTGGGGTGGGAATTCCTTGTACATGAGCAGCATTTGGATTAGTGATTGCACTTTCTTCTTCAACTGTGTTGGTAACAGCAGAAGAGCTTGGTCCTTGATCTCTTGCCTTTGAAGCATTGTTCGATGAAGATGTGGTGCCATCATCATCTCCTTCTGCTGACTTGAAAACTTGCCGCAGGGTGAAGGAAGCACACGAATGCTCGCTCTTCGGGCCGGTTGACATCAACCGCATGAGTGGTAGTTTTGGCTTGTTAAGCTCATCAAGGTTGCCTTCCCAATGCTGGTTTAACCAATCACATATGACTGGAATCGGTATGCCAAACTGCATAGGGTGTTCTTTCTTCCAAGAGGAGGACGATGACGATGAAGTTGAAGGTGATTTGGTATTTGGTGATGTGGCTAACTTCATAGGATCACATATCATGAAAGCAAGATTTCCATGCACATCAAAACCTGCTGAACCTGGACTCCATTGAATTCCATCAGTTGATAATTTGATGAGATTGTCAGTGGCTATGACCACCTTTCCTTCACCAACAGTGAGGTCCTGTTTTTCTGTGTAGCCTAAAAGGTAAACCACACTTCCCAGATCTAGATTGGCTTTGCAACTGGTCTTCAAGTAGTGAGGGTATTGACCCTGTGCATTTGAGTCCCCATCGGCATCATCTAAACCCACAATGGTTAGATCTAATACAGAACTTGTAATGAAAAACCTGAAAGCAAGTGAAAAAATCAATGCACTACTGGTTTACAAATAATCACTCTAAGGACTACTATAGGATAAGAAAATTCATTGCCAAAGACAACAAGATATGTCTTCTAAAAGTAGAAGTCTCCTAACTCTTTTGAATATCCATCAAAGGAACTTTTTTAAGGGAGTGTCCTATTCACATCATCTTGATGTAGTGCAGTGAGGCAATCATAATTTAATATAAATCACATAAGCAATTAAAAGCATTAAAGAATAAGACAACAATGTAAGTTTCATCATAAAACACAAAGTTGAATGGAAAGCAGATAAAGATAAATGATGCTGCTCTTCAAAACAAAAAGTCATATGTATTCACTTGCTGAAAAAAAGTACTGGGAGAAGCTTCAAACATGCTACTTGAAAGTGTTGACTCAAGTTTCAGAATGCAGAGTCCGAATGGAGACGCTAAAATATTGGATATATAATGCTAGAAACAAAGTACTCAAACCAAAGCAAACTTCCATGGCAAATACCACCATAATTCTACATTCTGACACATTCTCTTTTCATGAGAGTTAATTACTGTGTAACTATGTTTTGTTTTGCATTATGAATTTAGCTAAAAGGTTAAAATTAAACAGAGAATTACTAAAACTAAAATCAGCCGAATTTTGTTTGAAGGGGGAAGAAGTAAATAGAGGTTACTCAAGCATTAGAATAAGATGTCAATAACTTCATAGAATTCTCAGATTAAGCGTGCCCGATTAAAAGTTAGAAGGCCTCTTGAAATGTATGACAGTATTGAAAAATATGAAGAGAGGAAATATAACAAATATTATTAAAATGTAATTATGAATGTGATTACAGAGTTCTCTATTAATAGAGATCACAATGAGCTAAGTAACAACTATATAGCTGACTATACAGCTGTCATTGACAACTATCAGAGCATAGAGACAAAAACTTGAGTGAAACCAAAACCAGTGAGGGTTTTAGTGAGCCTTTCGCACAATGCACAGGGGTTTTTAAGACCATAAATTCCTCTATTCAGCTTGCGTACTAGATTAAGATTGTCAGATTTGAAGCCATCTGGTTGCTGTATACAAATATCCTAAACTAAGTAGCCTTGAATGAAGGCATGGTTAACATCTAATTGTTGTATAGGCCAGTGATTTGAAAGACCAAACTCAATGATACGACTTGTGACCAGTTTAAAACCGAAGAAAAAGTTTCAGAGAAGTCACAACCTGGAGTTTGGTGGAAACTCTAAGCAAGAAGACTCTCTTTATACGTATTGATAGCATCATCATGATTTTCTTTTATTCAAAACACCCCCTTACCAGCCAATAGCTGTTCTTCCAGGTGGCAGAGGAACAAGAGACCAAGTCTTGTTAGCAATTAAAGCATAAAACTCATCTTCTATAGCTAATTTCCATTGTGAAGAAGATAAAGCTTTCTGAACAATGAGAGCTCAAAAGTAGTGAGCAATAAAGTGAGGCACGGCCTGAGTTTAACTATACCGGACTTTGAAGTCGTCTGCATGATATGGACAGATTTGACAGGAATAGGGGTTAGAAGTTTGACAAGTTCAGGTATAGGACTAGATGAAGAATGAAAAGAAGTACTTTCGGGTGAGAATAATGGATTATACACAGAAGTAGGAGGTAGATTATTGGTGGGTGTTGAGGAAAAAACTGAAGGTAATGACACCAAGAAAGAGTCATTTGGATGTAACTTCTGATGTAGGTAAGACAGGCCCAGAAGAAGTAAAGGGAAATTTGGCATCATTAAAAACAACATCCTTAGAAATAAACAGTTACCATAACAAAACTAAGCATTTGTAGTCCTTGTCATGAGGTTTTTGGGAAGTCCTACATCATCTGTCTCTCAATTCTTAGATTGCATCTTATATATCTATTAGACAACTTCACTTAATGTAAATTGACTTTAAGATGAAATATGACATGATAACACTAATTGATTACAACTGCATAACTAACTATATACAGTTGCATTCACAGCTATAACAAATATCACACTCTATACTCTATCAAACAGTTATGACAAATATCACAATTTAATAAATGTGCCAAAACACCTTCCAAGGAAAAGTGTGTATATCTCTACTTTTCTTTTGGAACATTACCAAATTCTTAAGAATTAGAATATGAATTTTAGAAAAATGCTAAAACATCAAAACTGTTTTTTTTTTTACTTTGAATTTGTTTAGGTTGTTTTGATTTTATGCCATGTATCACGGATTTTTCATTTCTTAAACATTATCCATAAAATTAGATTATTGACACCAATACACACCACACAAGCCACTATTTACAGTAATTTTTAATAACAAGTCTGGCTTGCTATGCCTAGAAATAGCTACTTCTGACCATAAATTAAATCACTTCAAAGTTTCAAAATAAATATATAGGGCATACAGTACAGAAAACTAAATAGTTGAGCTTATAAATATGTGAATATGCAAAAACAATATAAATACATAACCTAATGGAAATTGAATCACATGATACTGGTACACAGGTGTAAAGTTTATCTCTCAAAAGTACTAAACTAAATCAACATCCACTATTAATATTCTACATGAATGTCCTTGATAAAGTGAAGTAATGTTAGCTACAACTGCTAACAAACAACCATAAAAGATTTTCAAACTTCACTGAATTGCAGGTACACACAAAGTCAACAAAGGAAGACCAAATAAATCACCAATGAACATAAAATAGAGACAAGAAGAATCTGCTGTGTTGTACAGTAATTAAAACTAGCGAGAAGTATATTGTGAACAAGCAAATAGTTCAAAAACAAAGATGTGCTAATAGAAGCTTTTGCTACCAGTGAATCTACCCGATCCAACTTGAATGAGTAAAGCCAGAAGTAGCTTTCCAACCCCAAGATCTCTTACCAAAAACACAGAACTCTTTCAAATTCTAACAAAAAACGTGTTTCCAACCTTTAGAACTGAAATCCAATCCAACTTTACCACATTAACTGCATTGGTTACAAATATCAGAAACAAATCTTAACACAAAAGCCAACCACCTTACACCTCAACACTGTTTAACCCTCCACTGGCCTACTTATCTCCCTCTCTTACCTAACAACTACACAAAAACTTAACCACTCCCCAAAAAAACTTTTCGAAAAATAAAAGATAATGACACGTTGGCTACATTTTCTTCCAAGTTTGACATCAACTTGAGCAAGAAAAATGAAATCACAGCACTATCGTCAAATAGGGGTACCTCTGAGGCACAAGAGTTGCAGCCACGCCATTGTGCAGCCGGATCTCGGCACTGTCGGCGGCCACCACCGAGGGAAGATTGGTGTGAGTAGTCAAAAGAAGATTCCGGTGGATTAAAAATCCGGTACCGGAAACCCCATTTGGAGAAATGCCGGTGATAGTAGCCATACCTTGACCCTTCCCTGTAAAGATTGCAGCTTTCATTTTCTCAGACTTACTCACCCCTTTGCAGAAACACCACGATTCCCTCAAACTCACACCCCCCATGACTCTGTGAGTAATGGGTATCTTCAAAGACTTCAACTTGAGATCTAATATCACTCAATGAAGCATCTCAGTTCCAAGATCATGGGTAGGGCAGTAACAAATGCAAGAAGAAGAAGAAGAAAAGAAGAAGAAAATAATGTCATGAAAACAAAAATAACAACAGATTGGTTCCCTCTCTCCCTCCCCACTTCTTATCCCAGGACTTTGTCTTTGGATGTTGTAAAAATGGTGTGTTGTGGATTAATGTCATGACCCAAAGTACATTGTTGCAGCTCAAATGGAACAACACATTAGCTTTATTAAAGCTTCATAATAAAGAGGGGAAAAAATCAGAAGGGATGACAAATCCAAAAGCTGCACAAAAAATTATTATTAAAAAAAATGAAAAATACATCAGCAATTTCATAAAACATATGTTCATCAGAAAATATGTTTTTTTCTATTTAATTGACAGCCTATAAACGTTTTCAGTGACAAAACACGGTTATCAAACTCTAAACTTTTCACTACATGACGTTGGTTTGCATTTTAATAGAAAAATTTGAATATTTAAAAAAGTTAAGTTACATTCTTTTTCATGATGATACCTAGGTTCAGTCAATTCACTCAGGTTGAAGTGAACTGTTCATGATTGATAATAATTGGGTTATTGATAAAGCTTTTAACTTGAAGATTTAATTATGAAATTTAAAATATTTTTTTTACTTTTTTTATAACATTCACATTGATAATTTAGTTATATTTTATTCAAATCAAATAATTTTAGAAAAGTTTTTCAACATACTTCATGATTCACCTCACGCTTTATTAGAAGATTATTTGGGAGATACTTTTTTTAGGATGTGATTACAAAATTCAAAGGACCCATTAAAGGTAAAAAAAAAAGATGGAGTTATTATTCCCTTATTCATTGCCGACAAAAATTATTATGCAACAACCTTCTGAACTTGCAGATCAAAGAGCAAGTCCCGTGGATGAGTTGTTGAGTATATGATTTTTTGGGAAGAAAATGAAAACAAAAAAAAAAAGTGAAAATAAAGTTAATCTCTTTATAATAAGGCTTAACTACCTTTTTGTCCTCATTTTCGTAGTGTTTGTTGTGAATGGTTTTCATTTTCACAGAATGTTTAAAATGGTCTTCATTTTTACCGAATGTTTAGAATGGTCCTCATTTTCGTAATTCGTGTTTTATTTGGTCCTTTTCTGTAACGCCGTTTAAATCATTAACGAAGCATTGTACATGTGGCACGATTTGTATTAGAGTGTATTACGTGTACTGTACAGGTGGCTTAATTAGATATTTGGGGATAAATAAGTGAGCTAGGGTTTTGGTAGGGAATGTTTGGGCAGTTAGTGAGTTTTGACAATCTTGTTCCTCCATTCCCAATTGGTATTGCTGCAATCTTCTTCTTCCTGCAATTCCATTATATAGGTATGTTACAGTCCCAATCTTCTTCCTTTACCTCTGGTTGTAATCGTTGGAAGCAACTGTGTTGTATCACTTCGTGCACTATTGGTGGTTCAACGAGAAACGAATTAACCCCGATTTGTAGTTGCGGAGATATGGCTGCTTTGAGGATGGCAAGAACTCCAAAGAATATTGGTAGAAAATTTTGGGTACAATCTATTTTTATTTTTGTGTTAATAATAAATTGGTTTTAATTTTTGGTTTATTGATTTACAGAGTGGT
>Ga0214545_1005341_pt1 | contig 23318 bp, 12 predicted proteins | sample CNSS4metaG_FD_160064 | JGI IMG/M metagenome (GOLD analysis project Ga0214545, IMG submission 160064) | Root nodule microbial communities from cowpea collected in UCLA plant growth center, Los Angeles, California, USA - CNSS4 | ecosystem: Host-associated > Plants > Roots > Nodule | place: USA...
TATATATATATATATATATATATATATATATATATATATATATATATATATAGTTTAAAAACTTGAATAAAATAATTAAAAAAACTCAGAATTTGTTTTAAAAAATATTGTGAAAACTCAAGCTAAAATTTAGTAGTATTTAAACTCAAATGAAATGGAAAATTCACTGAAGAGTGTAGTTATCCGTTTAAGAATAAAAATTGCACCGACTACTTTTTTTGATATTTATATTTTTTATTTTACCATTTATATTGTGAAATAAGTAAAGATTTGCATGTCTGATTTTGTCCTATAAATAGTTTTCAAATGTTATGACCTTTTTCTTCACCAACAGCTGAGACACATGAATTGTACACTACACTCACTTCTCCTGCTCCTACTTGGAGTGGTGATTCTCACCACTCCAGTCTTTGCTTCCTTCAAGCCACGCTTCTTCTACGAACCTCCTCCAACTCACAAACCACCACCACCACCACCACCCCACCACCCTCCACCTCAGTATCAACCACCTCATCACAACCCTCCACACCACCATCCGCCACCGGAATACCAACCTCCTCATGAGAAACCACCACCAGAATACCAACCACCTTACGAGAAACCGCCACCAGAATACCAACCTCCTCATGAGAAACCACCACCGGAATATCAGCCTCCCCATGAGAAGCCGCCACCAGAATACCAACCTCCTCATGAAAAACCACCACCGGAATATCAGCCTCCCCATGAGAAGCCACCACCGGAATACCAACCTCCACACGAGAAGCCACCACCCGAATATCAACCTCCACATGAAAAATCACCACCCGAATACCAACCTCCTCACGAGAAACCACCACCAGAATACCGGCCTCCTCATGAAAAGCCTCCACCGGAGTACCAACCTCCTCACGAGAAACCACCACCTGAGTACCAGCCTCCTCATGAGAAGCCGCCGCCGGAATACCAACCTCCTCATGAGAAACCACCCCCAGAATATGAACCTCCTCATGAAAAACCCCCACCAGAACACGAACCTCCTTATGAAAAGCCACCACCAGTGTATGAACCCCCTTATGAAAAACCACCACCGAAACACGAACCTCCTTATGAGAAGCCACCACCGGTGTATGAACCCCCTTACGAGAAACCACCACCGGTTTATGAACCCCCTTATGAGAAACCACCACCGGTGTATGAACCCCCTTATGAGAAATCACCACCGGTGTATGAACCCCCTTATGAGAAGCCACCTCCAATAGTGTACCCACCCCCACTGTACCACCCTCCATACGAGAAACCTCCGGTTTACGAGCCACCTCCATTGGAGAAGCCACCGATCTACAATCCCCCACCTTATGGCCACTATCCACCATCCAAGAAAAACTAATAACCACTGCCCAACATCACATGTTTTGGTCTACTCAAACGTTAGACCTGTCTCGTTTGTCGTATAAAGTTTTTTGTTTGCGTTTAGGAAGCACTTTTAATATGTGAAGTACGTACAATCTCTCTTTTCTGCATGCACTGTTTCTTCAGAATAAAGGCTCTATGTGCCTCTTTGTAATGTATAACTTCAGTTTCCCTTTCCATAAATAAATATTGTAATGTCAATTATCAGTGCTTTAATCTGTGCCTGTGTTCAAATCTTTCAGAAACATAAAACATGATTTTGTTCTATACTTTATTAACTACGTAATCACGGGTAAAGTAGCAACAATGATTAAAATTGCATGGCCTGCATATTCATATTTGAAATATTTGACATCAATTACAAACAGATAAATAAGTGTGTGTTCTTGGTTGGCAGCAGAATCAAGTTCAGACTGATTTGGTTTTCAACATAATTTTCTTGCTTGATTTTTATTTAAACATGACTTTGGAAACATCTGATGCTGTAAGAGAATTCGTTTCGTGCAACCTTAATGGGAGATGCTTATGTATCATCTGATTTAATTAAATATTAAAATTAATCTTATCGTATAAATAACTGCAATCAATTTTAATACGTATATGTTAGATATAATAACAAGTTAAAAATAATTTTATAATTATTAACAATGTTATCTAGTGAAAACATGTGCGAGTATAATAATAAAATTATTATTATAAAATAAATATAAATAATTTGTATAATAGAAAATAAATTTTATTTTTATTTATTTTTTATATATTTTTTTTATATATATATATATATATATATATATATATATATATATATATATATATATATAAAGGATTCTACATTAGTAGTTGAGGAGTCCTAGAATATTTTGTTCAATCATAATTTCATTTTTTTTTTATTGTAAATTCTATCTTCACTTATTTTTCTTACGATTTTGTTATCAATTTTCATAAGGATAAGTTAGAAAGAGTGATTCTCTCAACTTATTTTATCACATATATTAAAATTTAGTTATGTTTAAATGTCTTGCTCTAAGTTTCTAAGTTTTGAGTAGTTTCGGTGCTTGAAATTTTGAAAATTTTTCCTTTAAGATAAACATTGCAAGTAAATGGAGTTCCCAACTCCAAGATATATTACCCAATTGTAGAAGTAATATGATTATATGACCAATAAATGTTAATTTTATGAAGGTATGATGAATTGGTCGGAATTGATATGTTTGACTTGTTTGTGTTATATTGAGTATTGTGGATGATTTTAATTTTTTTCATTTAAGTCAAATTGGTTTAGTTTGATGTTGTTTTGACCGGTATATATCATCTTTAACATGAGAAAATAAGAGAACAACTCACTTTGGGCAAATTTGATAAATTTGACCTTTTGGGTTTCTTAATTATGTAGATTGGTAAGGGATAGTCATATTCTCACTAAGCGAAATTTACTTTTTGAACATTCAAATAGCTTGGATTTCATAGCTTATTGGGTAAGGCAAAAACTTGTTAGACAAGCCTTTAAATTAGACTATTGATGATTCGGTTTGTTGGACAAATCAATGGAGCGAAATTATCTCACGAAATAATCAAAAAGTTCAAGTAACATTAACGAATGGGGCCAAAATAGACTAAATTAACCTGTTTTGCTACCCCTACTTACTATATATATATATATATATATATATATATATATATATATATATATATATATATATATAAAGATTTTACATTATATATTAAAATTAGTGTATCTCAATTTTTTATATTTTTTTATTTATAATATTTTTATTTTGTATTTCTATACAATGATACAACTTTTTTATAAAAAGGATAGCATTAATATATATTCCTTATCTAACCTCCTATGCCATCTCTCTATGTTCATTTCTCATTTTTTTTTTCACAAATAAATCTTGTCTTTATAAGTGAATAAACTCGACATTTTTTTCTCCTAATTATACAAAGCAAATTTATATTTAATGTGTAATAAATGGAGAAAAGAAGAGAAATACATGTTATTGAATGAAGAAAAATGTTACAATAGTTTTATAAAAACATTTAAAAATACTTGTTAATCTTTAAAATATAAATAAATAATTATATTGTAAAAAATAACCTAAAAAATTAACCGAAAATAAAAAAAAGTCATCTTTATATATAATTATAAATATTAATAGTACTGATTTTATAAAATAAAATAAAATAAAAAGTCTCACACCGCATATACGTTTTATAAAATTAAAGAAAATAGAAATCTCGCCCATAAATTTGAAATCTAAGTTCTTACACAATTTTTATTTGACTTATTTCTATATAACTAATTACAACTAATTTTGTTAATATTAAAAAAATATTGTTTGAAGTTAAAGTGAAATTCTTGTGAGCAGAAACATAAAAAGTAACTTTAAACGAATAAGTTAAGAATTCAAAGCTGGTTTTTTTTATCTTGAAAGTGTCAATTAATTAGCGTTGTTTTTTAGTATTTTGTAACAGAAACAACTCATTATTAGAGGGTTAATAACTTCAAATGTATTGAAATGTTAGATGTTATTGAGTGAAAGAACAGAGATTAAAAAACTATAATAGTGACAGAAGTAATTAATATATATATATATATATATATATATATATATATAAGTATTTTTTTATAAGGTGAAATGTATATGGTGAGGTGACAGGTCGAATTCGATGGATGCGTGGATCCTTTCGTGCAAGACGACAACAAAGCTAAAATGAAAAATAGATTTTCTTTTTAAAAAAATTGAGAGAAAATAAAATGAAAAAGAAGGAAAGAAAAAGTGAAAACAAGATTAATAATGAGAGTTATGTTATACATACGCGTAAATTTCCACAGCAGATGCTTATGTGTTTTTTTTTTAAATATAATTATTTGAAACAACTCTTCAATATTTGACTTAATATTTGGAGTTGTTTAATTTTTTTTAAATGTTTCACAAATATTCAGAATTTTTATTGAAATAAATTTGTGTATAAATTTTTTAATCCAATACGACTAAATATTATATTTTTAAAGAATATATTCAATATTTTTTACCCTTCATTTCTAATTTTGGACTCGTCTTAAATTAAGTATTGAAGAATAGGGTAACAAAATATATTGAGCCGCCGAACTTACTTATCCCAACTTTATTTTTCGAGCCAAAATTTAATTTTTTTTTACTGAATTTTTAAAATGGGTTAACCGACCGATTTTTTACAAGAGTATATTAATTTTGTTACTTTATTATTTAAATAATTACATTGTTCGTTTAATGAAATGTTAAAACAAATACTTATGTGATCATTGTTTCGAAACCGAAATGTTAACTTTTATATTTAATTTCTATCTTTCACAGTCACCAAGACTCGTGGATCTTTCTTAATTTGTGTTAATTTTTCTATCAAATCAAATTAATTCTTTTAATTAGTTACCCACACAAAGAAACAAAATCATTAGCTTTCTAATCAATACTAGTACTTAATTTTCATTAGTGAGAGAATTGACTATGTAGATTCTTATTATTAATTATTATTATTTTTATTACTAATTAATAATAAAAGAACAAGTAAATTATTTAGGTGAATAAATATAAATCTGGAACAAGGCAAGATTGTAAAAGAAAAATAGTTGAAAAGTGTGACTTAACCATTTTTCCGCTTGAATTTGCAGCGGTGGAAAGTATCCGTTCAGATCTTACTGTGCAACAGATTCAGATGAAAGCAAAAGAATTACAGCAACAGTAGTTATAAATAAATTCAAATATTCGTCTCTGTTTAAATTTTTTGTACTAATTTTCTCAGAAAGAAGTTGCACACCAAAACCAACACACCGAGAACAAAGTGATAAAAGCAAAGCGAAATCGGTGTTGGGTTCGGTGGTGTTACAAACCCAAACGTAAGAGAGAAGATTCCAAAGATAATTGTTCCTTCTTTTTCACCATTGTTTCTCTCCTCCAAGAACTCCATCACTACCACCACCGTTGCCGCAACCTCAGATTTCGGTTCCCAGTAACCACTCCGAGTGTTGTTTTTCCTCTTAAAACCCACTCTCTTTGCCAGATCTTGCTTCCAGATTCAGGTGCGCTTCTCCTTCTCCCCTTTTCCGTTGTCTTTTGCGGTTTTTAGAAGTAGTGTAACATACATTATTCTGCCACTTGCTGTTATTTAATTTTCCTCTGTTGTTCCCTGAAATTGGGGAAAACGACACATGGTTACTTAATCGTGGAGTATTTTGGGGATATTTCTTGGTTGCTTATACGTTGCTTGCGGTGGTTATAAGGAGAAAATTAGCACGTGATTTTCTTGCTTATGGTTTATTTTTATTTTATTTTATTTTATTTTATTTTTTCTAGAATTAGGATGAGGGAGTGAAACGTCTTTATAATCGGAGGATTCAAGTTGACAGACTCTTGAAATTCTGGGGTTCTATGGAAGAGGAAAGAATTAAGCTGATAACTGATGTCACCGATTGTTTAGATTGTGACAAAATGTATCCACGTGATTTAAGACAATATATGAAGTTGTTTGAACTGTTATCTCATTAGGTACGCATACCATTAGTGTAGTTCTAGTATTAATGAAGTACGACTAATACATGGAGAAGTCCATGAGATTAGTAATGTAGATATGACTCAGAAAACTCTAACAGTTTTGATATTCGAATTCTGCCCATAGAGTTGAAGCTTGCTAAGGTCTTAGCTTGTTACCTGTAAACACACTGTAAGACGAACCTGAAAGTTTAATGTTTCCCCCATCAGAGAAGCTGGAAAGACAACATTGTAGACGAGGCATTGAAAACGAACATATGACTAGATAGTCAAATGAGAATTTTAAAGCATTAAATAAAAATGGTGTCGTTCACACAGACCGATGGTGAGATGATCAGAATGCGGCATGGCCAAGGAGGAAGGGACACAAATAATCATACACTTCGAGTCCTAAACTCTCCAAATTATTAAATCAGAGACAACATTGGCAAGCGTCAAGCATAAAGAATTTTAGAGCTTCAAAAACCTTGAAAACAGCTTGTGGTTTGAAGGTAAGACATCTCAATTGTGGGGAAGTGTAGTTAACATGGATGAAATAAACCTTGAAAACTAAATATGGCTTCAAAGAGCAATAACAGAGCTATTCACATCGCTAGAACAGGGAAACTACTCATGAAATGGAATGTTGCATAATCAAACTGATGTAAATGGGCAGCTAGGTTTGTATGTGAGACTAAGAAAATGTTAAATGAGTTGAGTACAACACTTTGGTCCCTATACTTTTAAGAACAAAGGAAACATTCATAATTGTGCTAATTAAGTCACACCAGGAGACTATGGGAAAATATTACTAAGAATAGATTAGGATGAACACATGAACTCTAGAGAATCAATTTGGTTTTATGCTAGGAAGGCAAATAACAGAAGCAATTTATCATTTACAGCGGCTGATGGAAAGATAATTAGCAAAGAAACTAACATGGTTTTTCTTGACTTGGAAAGAGCTTATGATTGAGTGTCAAGAGAACTGTTGTAGAATATTTTTTACAAGAAAGTTGTGTGCTCATATTTGGACTGTATAAGACATGTATGTGGGGGTAACTAGTGTGAAAACAAAAAGAGCTGAGATTATGGTTTTTCCAATAGGAATAGACTACACCATGACTAAGGCTAAAGTCCTTACTTGTTTAATCTAATCATGGATGCGCTTACTAGGGACACACAAAGACCTATTCCTCATTGCATGGTTTGTGCGGATGATATAGTGTTGGTTGAAGAATCAAAGGAAGAACTCTCAACTTAAACATAGGAAACAAATGGTGCCTGCTTAAGTAGGAGTAAGGTATATGCATTACAATTTTAGCAAATGACAAGTAGAAGTGATGTGTAAGTAAAAGTGCGAGAAGATATCATACCGCATCTTTTTAAGTATTTGGTATCAAAACTACAAAGCAATGGAAAATTTAATGAGGATGTCGTAATAGGAGACAAGTGGGATAGCTAAAGAGGAGAAAGACATCGAGGGTTATTTGTGATCTCAAAGTAGACAAGTGGGATAGCTAAAGAGGAGAAAGACATCGAGGGTTATTTGTGATCTCAAAGTACCTACCGAACACAAAGACAATATTTATCATATTTATCGTATTGCTGTTGATTTGACTAGAGTTTATGGTTGTGGATGTTGGACTTTGAAGGGACAACTAGAGAAAAAGTCAGAGGGGTAGAAATGAAAATGTTAAGAGGGATGTGTGATTATTGAGAAGAGAGATTGGTTCAATACCGACAAAGAAAAATTAACGTAAAATCAATTAAGGTGGTTTGGAGTCTATTAAGAAGAGTAGCATGTACATGTACAACGAAGGCCTCAAAAGGCACTAGTATGAGGAGTAGATTGTATGATTTTTAGACTAGTAAGAGAAAAGTAAGATCAATAACAAGAAGACATATTTGGAAAAGTTCTTTAGAGGAATCTCATGGTAAATAAATAACAAAATCAATTAAGGTGGTTTGGTTGAAGTCTATTGAGAGAAAGTCGAATGTACATGTACAACCAAGGCCCCCCCACAATGCACAAGTAACAGTAGATTGTATATTTTTTGTCCTGGGAAGAGAAAAGGGAGATCAAGAAGGGATATTTGGGGAAGTGCTCAAGAGGAATCTCACGGTAAATAACATCGTTGAAATTTTTGTCTATATTCAACATAAATGAGTGTTCTGTAGTATCTTAAGACACTTGAAGAATGCTCCAAGAAAGTTTTTTTTTTTTTTTTTTCAAGAAAAAAGTATCAACAGTCAAAGCCCAATTTTGAGTTCTATACTAGGGGGGTCACAAGTTTTTCTTTATTTTTGTATCAATTATTTCCTATTTATGCCTTGATTTGATTTTGTAATAAATCTGTTCAGAATCAGATTTGAATAAAATTATGATCTGATTGTGGATGATAGGCTATTTGTTATTTCTTCATTACAACAGATTTGGTTTCCTATTTATGTAAGGTTGTTCTATTGGCGGTGGAGGTATATTGCATCTGAAGTCTAATCTTTTTGTCTCAGCATGGTGTATGTTCCTCTTTTTTTGGAAACGTTTTCTGGTTCCGTTCTGTAACACGTTTAGCTGGTTCTTTGTACTTTCTACAGGGCCTGTTTTCTTATAACAAGTATCTTTGCTCTTTACATGGGGGATGCGTGCCCTGCTAACTAGTGAAGAAGAAAGGCTCTTGTGTATAGTTTTATGACCATACAATCAGAAAAGCTTGGATATAATGGGGATCAGTACACGCAGGTCTAATCTTCAAGGATGACCAACTTTATTTATGTTGTTTGTCATTATAAGAAATTTCAAATGTGCAAGTTTACATCAGAAACTCAGTTCAATTGACATTTGCATCTTGCTGAATGCAGTTCTACCAATAGGAAACCAAGTGATAGTATGAGACTTATTGTGACAACTTTTGTTGGAATAGTTTTTGGATTCTTTATTGGAGTGTCATTTCCGGCATTGAATGCAAAGGTGCAAACTTTTAGTACCTTACTGTTAGGCACACCTTGTGCTTGAGCATTTGATGGTTAAATATGAACGTTGTTGAACTGAATAATTGAACTCTAATGGCTCATTAACTATTTGCAGTTGAATCTCCCATCCAGCCTGCTTCCTGTCATTGACATTTCTTACATTCGAGAGAAATATGCAGTTGGCAATGCACCTGCTTCTGTGAAAAATAATAATGGCGATTCATCACAACAGCAGTTATTAAATGATACGTTGAAGGTACACAGCTCATGTCAGCCTTGTTAAGGACATTAAAATTGCTGGATGCAAGAAAGTTAATATCTGCATAACTTCTTTCATTGAGAATGAAAAAGATGTAATTGAATAATATAGTTGGAACAGGTTTCAAAATCTCTTCAAAGTTTCATGCACATTATTTGTTGAATGAAGGATGGCATAGAAAGTGTAAGGAGTAAGTGGGCAAGAAGAATGAAGCTAATTATATCAGTTAATGTCAGTTTACCATTATAAATATGTGAGGTCTTTAGAATCATGCTTTAAGGGGTTGTAGTGGATAGGCTCTCCAGATGAAGTAGATGGAAACTTGAGTTTCCCAGTATTCCGTAATGTAAATTTTCCTTTCAGTCATGCAACAGACTGCTGAGCCTAAAATGAATCATTATGCATTCTTGAGTAAATTTGTTAATTCATAAATTATTTAACTCAAGTTAACATATGCTTGGAAAAACTCTTTCGCTCTCTGTTTCTCCCTCTCTTTTTCACACCCACAAACTATTTTATCATCAACAATCTAGGGAAGTTGAAATGTGAAAAGTCAAATTCCGTACTAGAAGAAACAATGTGCTTTTATTAATTGATAAACATCGATTCAAATGCAAGGAAGAGAGTAGGAAATTACTGCTGTGGCGATGTTACAAAATTGGAAAAATTAAATAAGATCAAACACAAAACAATAAGAGGTGCAGAAAGGCTACATGATTCATTTGTTAATGGCTCTTGGGTATGATTTTGGATTATACAATATTGGGAAACTAGTTTATTAAAGTCTAATGATTGCTGCAAATTTCATGATTCTGTTTTGCAGATATGGGTTCCATCAAATCCAAGAGGTGCTGAAAGATTACCTCCTGAGATTATTGAAGCTGAGACAGACTTTTATTTGCGTAGATTGTGGGGCCAGCCCAGTGAGGTGTGTACCCTAAAATAATTTTTTTACTATTTTTATTTTTCATTCTTTCTTCGGGAGCATCAGGGGGTTAAAACATAGAAAACACATTCTTGTTAATTAAGGTCCTGTTGCCGTTGTTAATAAACTTGTTACTGAAGACTTCATGCGTGTTTGATTTCCCTTTGGATTCTCTAGAATCATGTTGAGATACATCTCATATGTTTGGTTTTATGTTCGAGGAAATTATAATGGTTTAGAATTGATTATGAGTTGAAACAACTTTGGATAGTTTTTCAGTTGCATAGAAAAATTATACTGAGTTTTAATACTAACTAGTTTTTATAATAAAAACATCCAAACATAAATTAGGCCACTTCAAAAATCAATTTTGACAGAAATCAATTATGGAAAATAAATTTTGTCAATGTGCATCCAAACCCAAACTTATATGTTGTGACCAGATTCTTTGTTTTGATGAAGGAAAATAAATGAAACTCCTAAATTTCAAGATTGAGATAATTTGGGAAAGAATGTGTCTAGAAAACTTATGTTGCTTGCCACATGTGCATTTTTCTTCTAGCTTGATTTTTTTATGTTTGTTATTTGGCCCGTGTGTAAAATTTTGGACTAGAGAGGACCCTGATGCTTTTATTGCGATATATCATACTGAGCATTGGATTAAGTTGCTGTTTTCAGGATTTAACTTTAAAGCCAAAGTACCTTGTAACTTTCACTGTCGGTTATAATCAGAGATATAATATTGATGCAAATGTGAAAAAGGTAACTGTTAGTTTTTTTTCCTCTTTCTGATGATTAAGCTTGTGTATGTATCTTTAAAGTAGTTTCGTTACTTGGATCAGTTCTCAGAGAACTTTACAATAGTTCTATTTCATTATGATGGCCAAACAACTGAATGGGATGAGTTTGAGTGGTCAAAACGGGCAATTCATGTGAGTGTTCGCAAACAGACTAAATGGTAAGAATCCACCGTTCTTAATCGTAATAAGTATTGGATGCCAATTGCCAAATCTTCAAAGCTACTTTTACCATTATTATTGTTTGCCTAGCTAAAACCAAGTGTTCTGGTAATGCAAATATTAATTACGTCATGATATTTTAATCATTAATTGTTTTCCCTTCTAGGTGGTATGCCAAACGGTTTCTGCATCCAGACATTGTGGCACCATATGACTATATTTTTATATGGGATGAAGACCTGGGTGTTGAACATTTTAATGCAGAGGAGTGAGTACTTAATATATGATATAATACACATTTTAATTTTTTATATCCGTGTAAAGTGTTACAACATCATCTGATTACTTGTTTATTTTTCTAAAAAAATTGTCTTTAAGTCAGTAATCATCTTATCTCTGAAATGTGCTAATATGTGATTATATGACAGTGTTTGAAATTTCTGCAATTGATAATGAATCAAAACCAAATACATGTACTTTTATATACTCGAGGTTTTAACTTTATTTTACTCATGAAGTTTGATATGCTCTAATTTCATTCGCAGATACTTAAAACTCGTGAAGAAGCATGGATTGGAAATATCGCAGCCTGGTTTGGAACCTAATAAAGGGTTGACATGGCAAATGACAAAGAGAAGAGGTGATCGTGAAGTTCACAAGTAAGAGAGGACTCCAGTGCTAGATTTCTTCTGGTACATGTTATGTATATGAATGTATAATAAGTTACCGTTTACCTTTTGCTATTTCAACTAGAGAAACGGAAGAGAAACCAGGATGGTGTAGTGATCCCCATCTGCCTCCATGTGCAGCGTAAGTATCAATTACAGTATTCTTGTTGTATTATCTATTCATACTAAACGGTATCTAATGTTGTTGTTACCCATGCAGGTTTGTTGAGATTATGGCTCCAGTTTTTTCACGTGATGCATGGCGTTGTGTGTGGCATATGATTCAGGTTAAATGTTTACTCTTTTTATTCTCTTTTGCAAATATCCATTGGCCAGTTGTTCAATGTCTGTTTAAGCGCTCTTTAATTATGAGTGCACCATTATGGGCATTTCAGAATGATTTGGTCCACGGGTGGGGCCTGGATTTTGCTCTCAGAAAATGTGTTGAGGTAAGTCTGCTGTCTCATCAATTTATCAAAATTTGATTTTCTTTAATTGCAATTGCTATTATATAAAAACCCTAAACATTAAACAAATATCTCTTATTGTCATGTAGCCTGCACATGAGAAGATTGGCGTTGTTGATTCTCAGTGGATTATTCATCAAAGTGTTCCCTCACTAGGGAATCAGGTAATTTGTTTTCCATGATTATTAATGCTAGTCCCATTAGTTGCACTCTTATTGCCAATGTAAGATATGCATGTTTTTCTGTGTTTTTTTTTGTAGGGAGAATCAGAATCTGGGAAGGCACCATGGCAAGGGGTATGTTATATATACCCATTTCATACAGTTTTATATCTCTCTCATATCTATATAATGTTTTGCTTGCATACTTGCTGAACATTATACTTGTTATCTTAACGCAAATTCTTTGATTACTAAGTAGTAATATGCCTTTTGATGAATCATGTCCATGGTGTTGGTGGCAGGTGAGGGAGAGGTGTAAAAAGGAGTGGACAATGTTCCAGAGTCGGTTGGCAAATGCAGAAGATGCATATTACAAGGCCGTGGGAGTAGATATGTTCAATTCAACTACTCCTTAACGACAGAACCTGACTGGTACACACAGCCATCACCATTGTTGAGTTCGATTTTGCATGATATATAGTGTTTTCTTTAAGTTTGGAAGTTACTTGCACTTGTAACTCAGAGTCCTAAACAACAGTTCAACGTGGGATTCCAGTGTTGAAAGTTAGAGAATTAGATAATATAGGTAAATGAAACTTACTGTAAGTAGTGTATTTGATTATATAATATTCATTGTTTTAGGAACCTTTGCTTGCAGGGAATACGAATGCAATACCGTGTAAAGGTATACACAATTTGGATGTGATAAGGGAAGCCCTTTACGTAGTTGAAACGGTAAATAAGTTAGAAAATTTATTTGTCAAAATTATAAGTTAAATAGGAAGGAAAGTAATAAAATGAGAAGAGATGGAAAGTATAGAATGTTAAAAAAATGCACCTGAGAATATGTTATGTTTAATGGATACAGATAAAGTATAAAATCAATTAAGTAAATAAACTTTTATCTATTATGTTTTCTAAGAATATGTAATTTATTTCTTTTATGCTATAGTTTTAATGAAAAAATGAGGTAGTAAATCTGAAAACGTGTCTGATTATTATTGATTGTCAATGTGATTTCTTTTATACCATTAACTAATAAGAAATAATGCTAAATATAACTTACAAACTTATACATGTAATATAAGTTACCAAATTTATCATATATGTTAATGTTAATTTTAATTTGTAATTACTAGTTAGATAACTGTTTAAAAAATTTGTATTCAGATTAAATTAAGAAACAGTTCCCTATACATATACTCATGGCAACTTAGAGTAGAACTTTTCTCAGACTTAATAGTCAAAAGAAAATTCTTAATTTTTCTTTGCAAATCACTATTTAAAATCTGATATTTCTGTTTCAGTTATCTCGTATCGTTTATTTTCTTTATGTCTGTAATGAAAGAAAGTTGTGCCGGAAAAAGGTCACAGGTGCTTTTCAACAATTTCGTGTGGAGTTTGAACCGAATATGCTTTTTTTCTACCTTTTTCCTGCTATGGTTATGACCATGGATTATTCTTTTAGGTGTGATACTTTTTTTTTTCAATCTTTATTTGTTTGCTCCACCGGAACTTTTAAGATTATGCTATTTTCCTTGGATCGTACTTTTCTCTGCTTTAATAGTCCTCCAAGTTTCCCAAACATTAAGGACACGTTTTTGGATGACGTGTTGGCACAATTTATGGTTCACCCATTGCCAAGTGATGTCAAACTCAAAATAGTTTATTAATGTCGTGAGAAAAACACACCCCAAAACATGTTTTATCAAATCTCTTTGTTTGGTTGGTAAACAGTAATATTAGTTATTGGAATTTCCTATGACCTAAATTTCAGAAAACCTTAAATTAGAAAACACCTATTTGACTGTCCAATCAGAATTTCAAATAATTATAAATTATCTTTATAAACAAATAATGTAATTTTATTCAATATTTTTTTTAAAATTTAGACAAAACATGGTATTCAATCAAAGATTACATGAACTTCTTTAAGGCAACAGAATTGGATGATATTTTGAGATTATAAAAGATTAAAAAAGTTCATTTTGTATTCAAAATTATACAAATTTTAATAGATCGTTCTGTTGCTAAATTTGAATGGATTTGGTATGACTTTATACATGTATAAGTATTATTTTTTTTTCACGCATTTTCAATTTCAACAATTTTTTTTTTCAATTTCAAACATTTTTTTCTACATCAACGTGATTGTTTTATGCTATGGTTCTGGGTTATTATTATTATTATTATATATTTTTATTTATTTAATGAAAACAGGAATTTTCATTATTTTGATTTGACTCTTATATGTGGTGGTGTTCTATGATTTACTGAGATTTTAAATGTTGTTTCTTTAAACATAATATTGTCATGATGAGATTTCAGCGAAATGGTCTAAAAGTCCTTAATAGTTAATGAGTTGAAAATATAGTTAGTCAATAGAAATTCTATGACAAAAAGCAAACATGAAGGAAAATAAATTAATATAGTAAACAAACTGAATGATTAAGCATTAGGATACAAGAAAATTCTTATTAGGTATTTATGTGAAAATAATATAAATTGGTAATTTTGTAAATTAAATTTTATGAAGTAAGAAATTGGCAGAGGACTTGCATAGACTTTATAAGAGTGATGAGTCAACACTTTAAATATGAATTTGTGTGATATGTAGATAAGTTTGTGTTGATCTTATTTGTTTTACTCAATTTTTCTATTAATTTTTTTATTTTCTTGTTTATGTGTGTTAGTTTGGTATGGTGATACAGAAGAATAGTTTCCTAATAAATGAAAACATTCAAAATAAATACACAAATGACAAAATTACTTATTATTGTTAATAGTAATCTAACATCAAATGTAGTAGACTAACATCTAATGTTGATTGGATTTTAGATTATTTTTTTTTGTAATATTAATGGGTGACACCATTTAAATGCACTTTGATTTATCTGATTTTGCATGATAAAATAATTGGTAAAAATCATTTCACTTAAAAGGTCAAAATATAAAGTAGTTATAATTTTTTTATATACAAAAGTTTTTACATTTGTGTAAATTCATAAAATTATTTTTTAAAGAAACGGAATTAGAAGATTTGTCATCAAAGAACAAAATCATATAAGAGATCATAGAATGTTTTTAACTTTCATATAAGAGATAATATAATGTTTTTAACTTAAAACCTTAAGGTAGTGATTTTTTTTTCTTAAATATCAATCAATTTTCTTGTTTTCATTTCAAGTAAAATCCCCAATTAACACATCCCTTGTAGTGTGTTATTAAGAGAGATTCTTATAATAATTAATTTTTATAGAGAATTTTAAATGTTTTATAATAAAATATGTTGTTTAGAGAGAAAATTTTAATATAAATTCAAATTTTAAAAATTAATTAGAGTAATTTGATTACCTAAAATAGATTTGACATAAAATATAAAAATTTGAAGTTATTTGTAGTTTTATCTCTCTTCATACGCTCTCATTAGTTTAATCTAAGTTCGAATGTTATTAATTTGATTGTTGTTCAGAATATAATTAGTTCTTGACAACTGATTGATATCAACCAAGTTTTTTCTTTTTAATTAACCAACAATTTATGTTATTCTTTTTATTAACATTATTAACATTATTTTGTGATCAATTTGGATCAAAATTAATATTTAAATTTAATTATTTATAATTTTTCAATTATATAAGCTGTTATTATACTCCTCCTTCATATTTTGAAAGTAATAGTTAGTGTGTTAATAAGTGTTTTTTTCTAAGAACCAGACTAAAATAACTCACAAATTAAAATTTTAGAAAACAAATCAAATTTTAATATTTTCAGAAAGCCAAGTGGTAATAAATTTTCTTTTAGAGGACTGAAATTTATCCAAGATTTTGTTTTACACACAAGACTTTGATAAAATAAAATATATATATATATATATATATATATATATATATATATATATATATATATATATATATATATATATATATATATATAAATAGTCATAACAAAGTAGGGGTGTCATTGGAGGTAGGATCATGGGACGAGTCCATTAACCCATAACAAAAACAGTTTGTTCGTGCACCTCTATAATTTTCCATTTTGCCCTTTTCGAACTGTATAATTTGAAAGTTATTTTTTGATTTCTGGATTGTAAACTAATGGAAACTAAAAATAATTTTATGAATTGTACAGTTTAAAAATATTTTTTCTCTTAATTTTTTTCGGAGTTGTGTAATTCAAAAGTTAAATACCTTTTAAACTGTGAAATTTGAGAGATTTTCTTGAGGAAAAAAAAAACAGAACTTCTAAACTGCATTGGAACACATTTTTTGATTTTATAGATTATACAGTCTAGAAATAAATCAATGACAATGATTTTAAAATTGTATATTCCGGAAAGGTTATTTTTTATTTTTGGGTTATACAATTCAAAAGTTATTTTTGACTCTTTAGAAGTAAAAATAATAATGTCTGAATTATAATAAAAGAAGACAATGAAAAGAGAAATTTTACGAAAATACGGAAAGAAAGTTATGAGGTGCAGAAAAAAATTGCCTAAAAGAATACCACAGACTTTACATTTTCCGCATATTTTTGGTCAAAAACCTGGCCCACCCTATTGTTCCCATAATTTTTTAAAAAATTTTCATTCTACTTTTTGTAATTATTTATGTATTATTCTTTATGATTTCATCAATACATATAATCTATTAATTTTTAAAAGCTGACAATTAACTGAAATATTGATTAATTCACAAATCATTTATATTTGCTTACACTTGTGTATTTATAAATACAAGTTTAGATATTATTTTCTCTTTCAGTTTAATATATTCTTTTTTTCATAACATGCTTGTTTATTTATTTACACAAAAATAAAACTTCTTCCAGTTTAACATAAATTCTACTTGAAATAAATCCTTACTTTCTAAGAAAAAATCATACTTGTGATGAAAAAAAAATTGTTAATCAACTTGTGAATTTTGATTTATTTATTTCTTTTTTCACATATGAAAGCTTGCATAAACATAATAACTGGAAAATCTTATAATATTTCTTCTTTTTAAAAGAAAAAACAAAAAAATTAATTTTTGTTAAAATTATTTTACTCCTGTAAAAATTTTCAAATGGTAATTAAATGGCACGAAAAAACCTTTTTCCTATTATATAGGTCACAAACTACACGATCATCAGAAACAGCGTAGACCTACAAACTGCATATGTTCTTGTTCTGTTCACTCTCCAAACATAAGCCAAAGTTAATAAAACCCTGATGAATAAAGTGCCAAAAGTAGAATGAAACCTAAGAAAAATTAGCCAGAATTGAGATATAATAGACTTAATCATCTACTGGCTCTCACTTTATCGATAAGAAAGTTATTAATCCATTTCGATTCACTAAAAAGATATTCAAAACAAAAAAAGAATCATTCCACAACTTATCTATTACTGCAAAAAAAATTCAATTCTCAAATGTCGTTTCTTTATAGCTCTCAAATCAAATGTTGTGTTACTAAGGAAGAGTTTCGTAAACTTCACTTAACAATAAAAACTGAGTTGAAAAAATTGTGAGGTTGCACGTTTCTTGCATCAGAAAAAAAGGGCACATAGTTTTTTAATTCCTGAGTCACTAAGCTGGATATAACGTGATTATGCATCTTAATTTGTCAAGGAAACTACACAAGTTACTTGGAGAGGTTTTTTGGGGGGAAAGCACATGCGTTACTTGGTTATGGTTCCTCAGTTTCAACAATGGCTTCCTTTTTTTAATTTCGTTCCTTTTGCTATTTCTTGGATCACACTTATAAGATGTGCTTTCCAGAGGGTTCACACTTCTTCAATTTCACTTTATTTATATGTTGGAAAAAACTATAAGAAAATCTTGCGATGACTTTTCCACTTGGGTTGTGGAAGTGGAACGAACACCTTCACAGTGGAAGTATAACTAATCTCATTTACGAGTCTCACTAGTGGTATATTCCAAACTATGATTTTTTTTCTCTCTTACCATATATGTGTGTGTTTTCTCCTTTTGTTGTTCTTTTGAATGGTAACCTCGTTGCCTTTGTTGAACCACTTAGTTGTCTTCTTTTCACACTTTCAACAGGGTTTTTAACAACCGACCTAGTTTCATGTATGGAGGAAACGATCAGAAAATGGTGACAGCAACTCGCAGGTATAATCTTTGGAGATACATAACTTTGTTGCTGTGCTTTTTCTTAAGAAATTTTGGATATGCTATAATTGAAGTCAGCTGCTACCTAGAATTGACATTTGTTTGCATTTTGTTGTCTGCAGTTTTGCTGTTAAGAAGCCGAATGAAAGTATGAGACAGATTGTGTTACTTTTTGTTGGAGGATTTTTGGGCTTAATCATAGGATTATCACTCCCACCACTGTCCATAACAAAGGTGCAGAAATTGAATATCTTGTTCTTGATGTATGCTTGAGAGGGCGTTTATTTGTTTGGTTTGATGTTGGTTAACTTGATCATGGAAGTAACTCTGATGGTGCTTAACTATTTGCAGTTGAATCTCCCATATGGCTTTCTTCATTTCTCTTGTGTACAGGAAAAGTATATAGATAGCAGCACCTCATCCCAAGATCAGTTTCAAAGTGACCCAACAAAGGTATGTGAAGTGATTCAAGAAAGTTAGGGGGAAAAACAGATTTTATTCAATTGTATGGTTGGAATGATATTGATTAACTCAAGACTGGTTTAGCACCTTTCTAATTTAGCATCATCATCCTTCAAAGGATGGTAGCAGTTAAGATTTATGTTAAAAAGTGGACTTTAAATTTAATTCAATCTTATAAAATCGGTTTATAAAGTGAGGTTTGCACTGATTTGTATATTTTAAAAGTTGGCCTAATCTCTAGTCAATGTGAAACTTTCAATATACCTCCTCCGACTGAGGCACATACATGTTAAACTATGTTCTAATATCATGTTAAAAGATTTACTTTAAACCTAACTTAATCTTACAAAACCGACTTATAAGTTGAAGGAATAGAGCGTAAATTTAGACCGAGTAAACGGTGTGAGAATCATCAGAATTCCTTGTGAACAGAAGTGGTGTTCGTGATCAAATCAAAAGATTATTGAGATAATATTAGAGGTTTACGGTTTTATCTGGCAAGAGTGGAAAACTAAATGTAGCACGATTCATATTGCTTTTTATTAATCAATAATCAATTACGAAATATAATTGCTGAAGAACTTCTACTGTATATTACATAGTATTTGAAAATATGACATGTTAAAGTTTGTATGATTATGATTCATGTTTGCATGCAGATTTGGGTTCCAACAAATCCAAGAGGGGCAGAAAGATTACCTCCTGGGATTGTTAAAGCAGAATCGGACTTATTTTTGCGAAGATTGTCTGGTACTCCTAGTGAGGTCAAGTATACTACAGCAATCTATGTGCTCAATGTAGATGCAGAGTAATATATTTCGTGTGTTCTCTAATTAGAGTTTAATGTTGGTAATGCACATTAACGCTTAAAATGGAATATTTTATTGTATAGATTATCAAAGTGAAACTTGAATCATGATCTTAGAACAACATAAAAGATACCTATATAAGTTTTTTTCTTACATAAAATGCAGCTAAACACAGTTCACTGTTGGTGCCTGTCTCTGATACTTTTGGTTTATACAGAGAATTTGATGAAACTTCTGTTTGCAGGATTTAACCTTTATACCGAAGTATCTTGTGACCTTCACTGTTGGGTATGAGCAGAAAAAGAATATCGATGCAGCTGTGAAAAAGGTTTTCTCCCTTTTTTTCTTTCTTTCTCCCTCTGCATAGGCTTGTGGACGCGTGTTTGAACTAGATATGTCATTTGAACAGTTTTCAAAGGATTTCACAATCCTTCTATTTCATTATGATGGCCGAACAACGGAATGGGATGAGTTTGAGTGGTCAAAACAGGCAATTCATGTCAGTGTTCCCAAACAAACCAAATGGTAAAAGAATTCTTTGCTTAAATTTTCAAATAGACATTTTTAACTTTTTACCAAACTTGTTATTTCTTTCTCCTCTCAGGTGGTATGCCAAGAGGTTTCTACATCCGGACATTGTAGCACCATATGAGTATATTTTCATGTGGGATGAAGACCTAGGGGTTGAGAATTTCAATGCAGAAGAGTAAGTAATACATGTAATTGCGTATTTTCTTAGAAGAGAGGGTGAGAGAGGTCGTAGGTTCATCTCTCTCAATAACACTCGGAAGTTATAAGGTTGGTTTGATAAATTTAGAAGACAGGGTGGGAGAGGTTTAGGATTCAAACTCTTTCCATTAACAAAATACTGACAATTAAGATTTGTCGATAAGAAACAATTGCTTATTTTCTTGGAATTTTGGCATTGTTAAGGAAGTTTTGTTGCCCTTTGATTCCAATTGCAGATACCTAAAACTGGTGAGGAAGTATGGCTTGGAGATATCACAGCCTGCATTGGAACCTAGTAAAAGTACAAAAGGGGTGTGTTGGAATATGACAAGGAAAAGAGAAAACAGTGAAGTTCACAAGTAAGAGTGATGTGAACCTCTTCTTTGTGCTTTGTGGCAAATAATGTGAGATTCTTGACTGTTTATTTCTTTGATTTCTACTAGAGAAGCAGTGGAAGCAGGAAGGTGCAAGTACCCTCTTCTACCTCCTTGTGCAGCGTAAGTAACTCTTCAAATAATTATTGATTCTTTTGTGGTCTACAAATTCTTGTGCCATTTTTATCTGCTTCCACCATGCTGTATTAATAGTGTCAACATGCAGGTTTGTTGAGATCATGGCTCCAGTGTTTTCACGAAATGCATGGCGCTGTGTGTGGTATATGATTCAGGTTCAATGGTTACTCTATTTCATTTTTCAGACATCTTTGGACTTAAAAGAATTTAGATTTTTTACTGATTTTTTGATACTGTCTTTTAGCTGTGCTTTCAAAATATACTGATGAACTCTAATTTTAATCTTTTAAAATATATTAAAAAGAATTTCAATATACCAACATCAGTATATTTTCTTTGTTCAGTAGAAGACAGTACCAAAAGAGTCGAGAGACTCCAAAAAGAACATCAACATAACATTGATTTGTTGTGTCTAAATTTCTGTAGCCAACTGTCCATACTAGAATCACTCAACTGTTGATGATTTCTATTAAGTTATGATTGTAACACACAACTGATTGCAGAATGAATTTGTGCATGGATGGGGTCTTGATTTTTCTTTTAGAAAATGTGTTGAGGTGAGTCTATTTATTACCTGATTACTTCACTCTGCATGAAATTGATATATGCTATATGGAATAGTAAACTGATACTTACTTTCTATGGTGTAGCCTGCCCATGAGAAAATTGGAGTTGTTGATGCACAGTGGATTGTTCACCAAGGTATTCCCTCACTAGGAAATCAGGTAATTATTTTTCCATGATTGTTCCTATCATATGTTGATTATTCACTCAAATGTAGCTCTGTATAATAATACTTATTTGTTTTTCTTTGTGATTGTTAGGGAGAAGCACAGACTAATGGGAAACCTGCATGGCGAGCAGTATGTTATGCACTTTTCGCTGACTAACATACTCTGTTAATTAAAATCTATCAGAATCTACAAATTTCTGCTAGTAATCACAAACAATGTCTTAAAAAAACATGTTACTAAGATTTCTGTGCATATAATGTGTACTTGTTCTGGTTCTGGTTCTTGTTCATTCCGACCGAAGTTGATGAAGAAGCAGTTTTATAGTATTATGTTTTGTTTTTAATGGGGTTTCTGAGATGTGTGGTTGATTCCATTTGGTATTGGTGGCAGGTGAAGGAGAGGTGTGGCATGGAGTGGAGAATGTTCCAGGGCAGATTGACTAACGCAGAAAGGGGATATTACAAGTCCAAGGGAATTGATTTTTCTAATTTGCTCGTTCATAATTAGCTTCTCTTTTGTTTTCGATATCATTATTTTCATATTTTATTGTTTAATTTGTAAGCATATATCTTTGGATAAATTTATTCCATAACAGTACAAAATTAAGATAAGTTAAGTGAAGGATTCAATTGAAATAATAGAATAGATATTTTTTACACCATTATGCAAAAGTCTATGCGCTGTGCATGTATACATTGCTGAGCTGAAAGTTTCAAACACATTATGCAGAAGAACCAACATTCCAGGAACTTACTCAAAACACATGTAACTGTAACAGATAAAATCCAAATTATTCTTCTGAAAATTAAGTCGATTAGCAATTAATCTCATGTAATTAAGCTAATCAAATTCCTGTTATATCTTGTAATCTGCAACCTTTCAATAATCTCTGTTTTTGCAGTTAAAAAACAAAAAAACTCCAAGAAAAGTTAAAAGACCTTTATTTAAGAAGTAAAGACAGAAAGAAAGAACAAGGTCCCTGAGTACTTCAGTTGCAGATATGGATAGTGAATTTGATACCATCTTAAAGGGTAAAAATTTAAGGGATGGATTATTGGTAAAACTTGATATAAAAAGTCTCACCCCAAAATCTTTTAACCATTTTAAGGGTCATCAAATTAACCATATATCAGTTCACATGAAGCTCCTAGATGTATATAATATATGCATAAATATATATATAGAACAGAAGTTCAGACACCCCTTGTTGACATGAGCCTAGCCATTTCCATTCTATTGTGCTCATACTGAATAAAGGCATCAGCTTCTTGATCCACGCTTTTGTAAGCCCTGTGATTATGGTTAAAGCCGGTAGTTTCATGACTTTGCTCAAAGTTATTGGTTTCTGCTTCATCTACAGTGTCTTCATAGATGTTTCTGAATGCCACGTGACCCTTGTGATGATGCCCTTGCACTGGAGGGTCGTACACAGGGTACTCCTCAGAGGGGCGGCGCCACCCATAATGGTTCCAGTTGTAGTCATGGTATGCCATTTTTTTTTTCAGAGGGAAATATGCAGAAATGGGTAAGTTGTTGTGGTGCAGCTTCATCATATATATATATATATATATATATATATATATATATATATATATATATATATATATATATATATATTTATATTTTTTTTTTTTTTTTT
>Ga0214545_1005342_pt1 | contig 23312 bp, 7 predicted proteins | sample CNSS4metaG_FD_160064 | JGI IMG/M metagenome (GOLD analysis project Ga0214545, IMG submission 160064) | Root nodule microbial communities from cowpea collected in UCLA plant growth center, Los Angeles, California, USA - CNSS4 | ecosystem: Host-associated > Plants > Roots > Nodule | place: USA...
AGATATTATAAGTACTATCGACATTTTTTTTATATATATCATATGTTCAAAATTTATTATACTAGTCACAATACCTAAAAAAATAATGTATCATAAAATTTTAGGTATTGATATACTGAAAACACCGAGGTACAAATTTTGAGATGTTACAGGTATACTTCTTATATACCCATAATTATGATAGGTTAAAAAAATCTTATTGATCGCTCTAGGTGACTTGGCTTGAAGAAAAAAAAATAGGTCAAACCACATAGGAAAGTAAGTGGAACAAATAAGAAATAAGTGGGAAGATGCGATTTACTCTTCGTACCAATTTTAAAATGTACTAATCAATCTTTTTTTATCTTCCAAATCGATATACTTCTTAATACCCTAAATTTGATTATAAGTTAGGTTTAATTACTCGGATCATACCCACTTTGGTTCGAAAATTTCAAAATGGTACCCACTTTGAACTTTGTCTCAATTTAGTACCCAATTTTGATTATTGCATCAATGTAGTACCCTCCGTTAAGTCTTCACAAACAACGTTAACTACCTTGCCACGTGTCAGCATCTGGATTTTTTAATTTTTTTAATTTTTTTTAAAATTTTAAATTATTTTTTTTGAATTTAAAAAAAAAATAATTTGTCACGTGTCAAATCCTTGATGTGACACGTGGCATTGTCAGTGACACGTGGCAAGGAACTCGCCAGGTGTCATTGTCTTCATTTCAACTTAGTCCCCATATATGTCTATTTGTTTCAATTTAGTACCCATATATGTTTATTTGTTTCAATTTAGTACCCAATATATTTGTTTCAATTTTGTTTGAATATTTTTTTACAAAATAGAGAAATATTGTGTCTCCCTTAATACCAAATTTATTATTTATATAAATGTTATATTTATATTTGTTATTAAAAATGACTTACAAATATGTTATTCATGACTTTTACCATTAACTTTAATATAAATTTCAATACTTAATTTTATAACTCATTTTCAGTAACAAATATTAATATAACATTTATATAACAACATTTCTCCATTTAAAAAAAATATTTGAATAAAATTCAAACAAATAAATTGGGTACCAAATTGAAACAAATAAACATATATAGGTTCTAAATTGAAACAAATAGACATATATGGAGACTAAGTTGAAATGAAGACAATGACACTTGGCAAGTACCTTGCCACGTGGCAATACCTTGCCACGTGTCACATCAAGGATTTGACACGTGGCAATTTTTTTAAAAAAAAAAAATTCAAAAAAAAAATTAAAAAATTAAAAAAAAATTAAAAAATCCAGAGACTGACACGTGGCAAGGTAGTTAACATCGTTTGTGAAGACTTAACGGAGGGTACTACATTGATGCAATAATCAAAATTAGATACTAAATTGAGACAAAGTTCAAAGTGGGTACCATTTTGAAATTTTCGAACCAAAGTGGGTATGATCCGAGTAATTAAGCCTAAAATTTACTAATCAAATTTTTTTCTTATCATTCAAAAGGGTATACTTCTTATATACCCAAAATATTGTGATAGCTTAAAAAAATCAACCCTTATTGCTCTAGGTGGCTGGCTTGAAGAAAAAAATAGATCAAACAACATAGGAAAATAAGTGTAAGAAATAGGTGGGAACTTCGTACCAAATTTTAAAATTTACTAATCAATCTTTTATTTATCATCCAAATCGATATACTTCTAATATACCCTAAACTTGATTATAAGTTACAAAAATCAACCCTTATTAATCTCCCTAAGTGACTGCCTTGAAGAAAAAAATAAAAACAAGCCAAACCAGATAGGCAAATAAGTGGATATAATAAACAAATAAGAAATAAGTGGGAAGCTACCTTAAATAGAACTCTTAGACTCAATTGAATATAACCCTTAGACTCAATTGTTAAATAGAATATTTCTAATTGTTATAAATATTAGTTTACTTTTCTTATTAAATATAAGAATTTTATTCAATTTATAATTAAATTTAATAATTTATAATTGAATTTAAAAAATAATTAATAAAAATGTCAACTTTAGAAAAAATATTAGTATAATTTTTATAAAAGATATTAAATTTGGTGTGAATTTAAAAGGGGCAAAATTGATTCATTTTAACCAAAATTGAGACTAAATTTAACAAAAATAACGAATATAAAGACTAAATTGAACAAAAAAACACAACCACAACTGACACGTGGCACTGACGTTGACATGTGGCACAATTATGACTTGACACATGGACAATTTTTTTTTAAATTAAAAAGAAATTAAAAAAAACTAAACAAAATTAAAAAAATCAGGAACTGACACTTGGCATGTACTGTTCAAAAACATTAATTATTTAAACACTGTTACTAAAAATGACCAAATTGACCCAAATTTGACGAAAATAGAACCCGGTTGAACACAAAACAAAAATGATAACCAAATTGACTAAAAACAATGAAAATAAGAACCAAATGTACGTATATTTAAGCCTAAAATGAATATTACAAGTTATTTAGTTTGCACAATTCACCCAAAGCATTTGTAAATTAACTTTCTATCATTTTCTAGGTGCAGATGGGGCTACAATTCCTATACCATTCTTTCTATACGAGTAAAAAGAATTTTAATATTTTCTATATGAAAAGAAATTTATCCCAAGATTATTTTCTCATCTTTCTCTTGAATATTTTTCGTTGTTGCCTTGATCTTCTTGTCCTGACAACAATCTTTGAATTTTGTGCTAAAACTCCATTCACTGCTATAAGATAGTTGTTACAATCATGGTCTCTTAAAACTGTGCCATCTGAGCCATAAGCTTTTGGATTGCTAAGTGTTTCAATGGGGTGTGGTTGATTGAGGAATGTTCTTAGAACAATTGGAGAGTATCCACATCTGCTACTGTCAACAACATAGAAACCACTTCCTGATGGCAGTAAGGGATGTGAAGGAGATGTTTTCTCATCTGGTTGCAGAATGAACATTTTACCCAATGGTGAGTACAATAGTTTCTGCAAAACAAAATAAGCAATATTGATAAAATTATCATATATTATAAGTTTGTTAAGTTTTACAGTGAGTAGCATATGATTGATTGACAAGGTAACTTTTTTTGCACTTTCAGTGAACATGCAAGTTTGTCATGAGTTATGGAAGAACTTACACAACAATGATGTTTACCTTTTCTATGAGACAAGGATGTGATACAAATGAGCCTTTTAAGCGCTTAAGAACAGTTATAACATGGTTAGGGAAACTGCATGAGAAGATCCTAGGAACAATGTCTCTGTGCATCATTACACAGTGAACGAAGCTATCATCCAGGCCAAGTTCATTCAGTAATTTTTGGCCTCCACATAACACAAATGGAGAACCAAAAGTCACTACTGGTTCAAGAGTTGAGGGACTCACAACTTTTCTGGTCAGTAGCATCAAATACACCAAAACTGAGAGACTGCCCCCTAGGGAATGTCCAGTGAATTGAAGCTTTGCACTTTCTCCATGTCTCTGCAAATGCTCCATTATTTCTGGCATGAATTGTTCATATATTCCCTTGGCAGCTTCATATATTCCACTGTGAACAAGAACATCTGTGTCCTATAAAAGAATACACATGAAGGACTTTTGGTAATTTTCTTGCTAAATCACCAAGTTATCATCATTTGAAGCTTGAGTATGCATTTAGTGAAGAAAGATCACTCCTTAACTTCAGAATGAATCTTACCTCAAATGTGGTAGGCTCAAATGAGAGGTTTGCTTGCCAAGATGCCACAGAATATGATCCCTGCAACCATAAACCAAATTGTATGGCAAAACTTTTATATGTGCTAGTTCTCAGCAGTAATCAGCTAAAAGTGAATGTCACATTATGCAGTTAGATGACACTTCATGTTACAGGTTTTTAGATTGTAATATAAAGCTATTCACAATTTTTTCTTCTATGAGCTAAGTTTTAAGATGGTTGGTTTGTGAGATTGTGTGAAGTAGTTTTACCTGAATGGCAAAGCATCGAGTGTGTGTCTTAGGATCATCACAAACAAACCATTCACAAGATGAAGAACGAAGCATCTGAAGATTCATTGCTGATCCTGCTGCAGCCACCACAGTCATTGTTAATGCTGCAACATTAACTCCACACTTGAACTTGTCCACCTGTGGAGTTTCATCAGCTTCCTCATGAGGTGAGTCTTTTCTTCCATTGAAGTCTTCATCACCACTATGCTGCTTTGGCTTAGAAGCAAGAGACAAAAGGTCCTTGGCACGTGATTGGACATAAGAGGCAGCTGAAGCAGTAATATCATATGCAATAAGCTTCATTTGATGCTTCTGTTGCTCACAATCATCACCCTTCTCTGAGCCATTTTCAGAGGCTACTGAGGCATTATCCATAGGCACACAAATAGAATCCTGATCAAGTTTTGCTTTAATCTCTGTCACATCTCCTTTCCTTTTCTTTTTCTTTTTCAAAGATGATGTAACGAATTGAAGACCATAGTATCTCCCCAAGTCCTTAGCCTAGACATTAACTCATAGGGGTTACTTTTGTGTATCACTTTTTAGATTATACAGAAAAGGAGAGGAATAAAAATCCAAAATCCCATTATCAAGGTTCTTCTGCTTCCCTTTCTAACATTTTGAATTCAAAAACTGTTATACAAAACAATACCACAGTACTCAGAAATCAGTTTCAAAATCTATTATTCTTTCAACATACTCAGAAATCAGTGACATCTGGGAGTGTTTTCTCATGTTTATCATTAGTTTTTATCTTATTCAATCCTTCAACTACTTAGGCAACTTATATAGCTGCACTTTGAAAGCTAAAACCAGTTTTTGAAACTAGAAATCAAATAGAAAAACACACCTTAAAATCTACATATATCGACAATGAGTTGATTAAGTACTCAACAATTCTCTGCATACCTTGATTTGTGGTATGACATAAGCCATGTGGCACAGGAAAACCAGCTTCGAGAATAGTTTGGTATCAGACCAAGGAACCGGGACCAGAAATTTTGAGAATGAGTCACGATAAAATGTCACTTCTTCTCCATCTTCCTCTTTTCCATTTCCTTCTTCATCACCTGCCACACAAACAGTATCCTCTGCATCACAATCACACTCATTATCATGTTCAGATACTGTATCTAAATCCATGTTCTCTTTAGGCCCTTTGCCTCTCCAATAAGTCTTAATTCCCCTTAATTTTTGTACCCAGTTGGATCTATGTATCGTCTCTTCTTCGGTGCTTTCCACTGTGTTTTCCTTAAAATTGATACCCTTCTGCCCCATCTTCATTTCCCTCTTCTTTTCTGGGCCAAAGAAGAAGGAGCGAAGTTGATTTGGAAGAATGGACACGGAAAGTTGAAGTGGAAAAACTACTATGGAGTTCATGTCTTTATGCTTTGGTTGCATTGATGCTGCTCTGAAGTTGTTGGAGGAACAACATAGAAGATTGCTAGAGTGAGACCTCGTGATCGGTGAATGGTTGCATAAGCCTTTGTTGGAGAAGAGTGAGTGGAGAAACACTTTTTTCTCTGTTGTGATGTCCATTGTTGCAGAGGATGTTACAGAAACTGCAGAATAAAACATGGCTTGTAATAAATAACTTCACTGCAATTGTCTCTGTAAAACATACATCATCATCATCATCATCACTATAAGCTTTGATGTTTTCTAAGGTTGGTTCTTGAGATTATAGTTTCATAGATTGATATGATTTTACAAGAAAAACGTATTAGAGTTGTTTCTTGTTTCATTTTTTCCACGAGAAACGTACTTGAAGATGTTACAAAGATTTCGTAGCTGAATTAGTATACCTGTTAAAGCAAGCAACTGCTACATGGTATAGACAAAAAAACACTCTTCGTTGCTTTTGTGTGTGTCAATGTCAAAGCCTATAACATGGTCACATTCGGGACCACGTTTGGAGAAAAAACAACACCATTAAAACCGTTGCGTAGGGATACTAACTAACTTTGATCTAGTGACTACAAGAGCATGACATTTTTACTTATATCATGCTATTTTAAAATTTTGTATGACATGTTTCTAATTGGTTTTCTTTTACATTTTCTATCGCTAGTATGTTAATAAAAAGGTTTTCAAAATTATTTTTTTTCAAAGTTATTTTTCTACGAGGACATCTTTCTTTCAATAACTATAATATTGGTACAAAAATATCTATTTCTTTTGTTGGTAACTAATTTCTATGTTGAAAAATCTATATGAATATTATTTATTTCCAATTATGTTTTTTTATTCATCAGGATTAATCTTTTATTTTCCAGAAACATTAAAAAAAAGTTTTCGTAAAAACAAAAACTTTTAAAAATGTGGGGTAATATAAATATATGGGTGCAAATAGAAATGCCCATATGATTTGATGGATTTTTCAGTCATTATAATAACCATATGAGTATGCAATTAGTAATTGTGGGGATGCAGAAAACAAAAATCATTTGTTTTATTTTGCAACACCATGGAACTACTTGGGTCTATTGAAGGCCCACTAAAATACTTGGGCTTACCTGTAACAAAGTTGTGTCTTTTGTGTCCTCTTACCCTTGTGATTTAAAAAAAAAGAACGGTAGGATTGAATCTTCCATGTTATATCTGCTTTTCATTTACCAGATAAAGAATTGTTATACGAAGGAGTCAATTTCACAAATTGTATAAAAAATCAGTTATCCAGAGTATAATGAAGCTTCTTCAGGTCTATCCAATTACCATAATTATAGAAAATAAATGTCTTTTTTATTTTTTTCCCTTAGGTTTTAATTATACATAGACAATTAATATACACTTTGGAAAGCAAACACGTTATTATTTAGTGTTTAAAATCATAATTTCCTTTTTCCATTCCAATATGGCATCAGAGTTGAACTTTAAAGAGAACAAGTATGAATCGTAAGTGTGAACTCATTGTCAAAAAAACATAAGAATGTCTTCGATCGAGATTTAATATATATATATATATATATATATATATATATATATAGTATTTAATTAAGAATTTTCAATTATATAATTAATTTATTGTAGTATTTAATTAAGATTTTATGGAAGTAGAAAAAGTGAGATGATAATAAATCTTTAATTTATTACAATTTATAAAAGAATGTTTATTGATATTTAAAAGTGTAATTATGAAGGATTTTGACAAACTTAAGTTTTTATTAGATACATAAACCACAAGTCCATAAAAAAATCTCACCCTAAGTCCTCTAGACCTTTTTAGATTTTTTTTTTTCAACTAGTTGTCAAACTTTTCTTTATTTGTTGAAAGCAATGTAGACATGTACAATATTTGATAATTTTCTAGATGAACTATGTCATTTTGATGAATTTTCAATTAAAGAAATAGAAAAGTACTTAACTTCAATATTATTATTAGATAGTGATACCATATTTTTATTTTATAGTTCAAATCCCAAAGTAAATATGATAAAATATCAATACACATAGAGGACTAGTATATGGCATTAAGTAATCAATCAACTATTACAAAATTGAAATATTTTGTAACAATTTTATTTTTTGTCATTTTTTATTTCGTTTACTATTTCAATTTTAAATGTTTTCTAAGAATTTACATAGTTTTATCAAATGTTGTAAATGTTCAAATTTATATATATATATATAAAAAAATTATCATACAATTGTATTAAAATTCAAACTACAAAAAAATTTCTTGAAAAAATTGATAACCTATATAACATTTTTACATGATTTTTTTTTTAATTCTACGAGGCTGGTTTTATATATAAACATAAAGTATTTTAAAAGTTTAAACCAATACTTGTGCTAAATAAATGTTTCCAAACGAATTGTAAGTAGAAATATATATATATATATATATATATATATATATATATATATATATATATATATATATTTACAACGTGAATAAATGACATAAAGAAATTTGATACAGTGGGTGGGAGATATTCAATTACGAAAGAAAGAGTTTCAGATAGAGTTTTTATAATTTCAAATCTGGTTTTTGTATTTTATTTTAAAATACTTAATAATACTTTATTTGAATAAGGTAATTCAAATTTATTGAATTTGAAATTTTTTACTTAAATAAATTATTTTAATTACCACCCATTACAAGAATACTAAATACAAATATTGGTATCAAATAGGTTTAAAGAAAAAAAATGTTACTATAAAAAAATTACTAATTGTTAATTAATGGTTATCTTGTAATAAATTAAGAAGAAGAAAAATTGGATAAAGTTTGAATTAGTAGATTAAGTTGTGCTATGGATTTCGATTCTGAAGCAAATCCAACGCAACTCAACGTATCTTTGAAGATAACACTTTTTAATTTAATTAATATATTACTTTTAGTATATAACGTTAAGAATTAGATTTAAGATTTATTTAACTCTACAAAACAAATTTTTAAAATAAGGTATGTATTTAGTTATATACTTTAAATTGATCGTATTTGTAATTAATGTAAGATTTCTAATTTATTATTTACGTTGAGGTATATACATTTCAAATGTTTAGACCATTGTATTAATGAGTAGTCTGATAACAAACCAATAACAATTAAAATAATAGATTCAATAAACTTTAAAATTGTTACGTTCTTGTTCTTTCCTAAATGCTTATATGACTAAAAAATCCAATCAATCAATTGGCACAGCACAAATCAAGCTTTGTCAATAAGAAAGTAAAAAGAAATTAATTCACATAGACTAACTTAATTAAAAATAAATAAATACTTATAGATATAGAAATATATTTATTAATTAATGATCAAGATGAAGGACTACACCAAATTCTAGAAAAGAATAAGTACTCAAACATAACATAAAACAAATGGTCTTCAATCATGGCTGCAAGAGGTGAGAAAGAAACAAGTTGGTGATGGTGACAAATTTGGTTTTTCTCCTTTTTATTTTGGTTCTCATTAGACTTTTTCAATTGGAGGAATTTGAGGTGTATTTTTGTTTCTTTATGATCGTTGTAGAAGAAGAGGTTGTGGTGCAGCATGATGCATAAGAAATGGATGTGAGTGTTCTAGGTAAATCAATGTGAGATAATTACTAATTTATAATTTACTATTTCATCACTAATTTTCTTTTTGTACTCACTTTTAATTGATAATAAAGTAAAAAATTTTAATTGAAGAACTAAAATAAATAACATTAGTGAAATATATTGCGTGAGATTTGAATCAAGTTTCGATGTTTCTTTATGGTCCCCAAAAGAATATTCGATGAGAAACACAAATGGTGGAAGAATGAGATGGGTAATGATGAGTTCTAAGAAAAATAGAACAACAATGTCATCAAACCAGTGATCACATGTTTATGCAATTGACGAAAAAGAATGAGACTTTAAGCCTTCAAAATAAGAAGTTAGCACAAGATAAGGAAATAATAAATTAAATTTTGTTCAGATATATAAATCTAATTAATACGAATGACTTGTTTTTTGTTTTTAATAGATTGATCTGATTTATATATATATTTTTTCTTTTTAACCTAAAGCAATCCAAATTAATAAAAAAACATCGATCCAATATCCAAAGTCAGTATTATCTTCTGTCAAAATAGTGTGTTACTACTAACCTTTTTCATTTGACTCATCTTTCTACTAAAAGTCACACAAAAATTTTTATATAGGTACCTACTTTGGATAAATATCAAACCCAAACCTAGTTAACTAAATATTTAAGTTGGATGGTACCCACTTTCGTTTAGATGTATCAATTTAATATCCGTTTTTAAGATGTCAACGGAGTCCCAACTTTTGAAAAAAAATGACTCAAGTAGGTTTTTTTCAGACAAAAACTATTAATGTCATTAACGATATTGATATTTAAATGACTTATAAAATTAAGTATTGATATTTATATTAAAATTTAGTGATAAAAGTCATGAATAAAGTTAACGGCATTAATAATTTTTTTTTGGAAGAGACTTAATTGAAATACTTTTTCAAAAGTTGAAACTCGATTGACACGTTTTTAGAAATAGGTACCAAACTGACACATTTGAACGAAAGTGATTATCATTTGACTAATTAAACTTTAACTAAACTACTAATATACCCTTTAAAGCATTTAGGTTATTACATTTCTAGGGCAAATGTTATAACAAGATAAAACAACAAACTCATGTACTAATTAGGTTATTCTAGGGTATCTATTTTTTTTTTTTTCAAATGGCATAAGAGAAAAGAACATGGTAGGGGAATCTGAAGAAGAATTACCCGTGATAGGTGAGTTTGTGCTAAAAAGAGTTGAAAGGAAGAGTTAATTTTGATGTGCAGCATCATGAGATCTACCTTATTATTGACTATGAATTTTGAAAAAAACATCCAATGAAAAACAAACACCTTTGAAGTTGTTACATTTGATGTGACCATATTGTTGCATGCCTTATAAATATCGATTGCAACTTTATGCATTAAAGCACAAAATAGGAGGTGGTCCAACAATCCGTTGCAGTTAAGATAAGGATTTGAGTTCTTACTAGCTAGACACTTATTAATGCAATGGGGTCCCTATCTAAATTTGTTCATAAATTATTGGTCTTCTCACTCTTTTTTTTTTTTCTTTTTTTCTAAAGGGTCTAAGGTAAAAAGTAGCTTTGGTATTTTATCACCACAAATTAAACCCTATTTGCCAATGATGATAACTTTTGATGTTAATCCCAAAAGGTTGATGGAGGAGTTGATAGAGTCTAAGTAGTTGGATTTTCTTATATACTCACATGCATGAGTTTGTCACCATGTAGTGCTTTCCTTTTCATTATTTTACTTAAACTACCAAAGTAATCTATAAATAAATTTATAGTATATAAGTGTATGTAATTAAATAGAAGTTCAATAGATTGGTTAAGACTGAACTATAAAAAATTATCACAATGTGATGAAATGAGTAAGTAAAAAATTGTTAGAACAATCAATTGAAGAAAATTTATAAATAATAACTAATTTTAGGGGCCAATAATGATTAGTAATTATAGTAACTAATTTATATATTAATCTATAAAATAAAAAATTATTGATTACTAAAATAGTTATTATTATGAATAAAAAGTTATAATTGTTCACTAAATTAGTCTTTAAAATTAGGAATCATGGTTTTGACTACTAAAATGACTTAGTTTCTAAATTGGTCTATAATTAATTAGTGACAAATTTAGTGACCAATTATAATTTTTTATTTATAATAATGACTATTTTAGTAATCAATAATTTTTAATTTTGTAAATTGGTATCTAAATTAGTGAATTTAAATTGGTTATTATAGTAAGTAACTATTTTTTGTTTTAAAATTATTATTTGTCTATATGAGTTAAAATATCCCAAGTGTTACTTGTATACATATTTTTGGTGTTGATATAAAAAAACCATTTTTATAAGTTTAAGTTGAGTTTAAAGCTTACTTCTTTCTTAAGAGAATATCAAAATAACTTGAAATTGATCCTAACAATATTTTTGTACTACTATATTGATCGTGTCACTACTATTTATTAATGTCTAATCATATATTTGAGATATAAATGTTTTAATATAAAAAATGTATTAAAAATTTTGTATTAACTAAAAAATAAGACAAATTTATAATATATAAAATAAGTATAAATATCAAATTAATTTTGTAAAATTAAATTACATATTAATCAAAGTTAAAACTATTAGAAAACTAGAGTGTAGAATTTGAGTGTGCATGGTACCGGTGGCCAATAACCTGAATTACCACTCACAAATTAGGGTTCAATTTCCATGATAGATTGCACTAAATTTCTTTTTATTATACCAACGAATACAATAATCAAATCCCTCGAACAATTTCAAAAGCAAGCTTCTGCCATTGTTAATATTCTCTCACGCTTCCCAATGCTGAAGTTTGGCTCATGCAAGCGATAATGTTCGATGGGGACCAATTTATTGAAAAACGTTATATTTGATTTTTCTTAGATTAGGTCAAATACTAGTATTTACATTTGAAGTCAAAATTATGTTAAATATATATCTTGTATCTTTTATACGTAGAGATCTCATACTTATAAAATGAACAGAAAAAAGAAATTATTGATTTTTCAATTAACAGTTGTCAACCATGTATCCTTCAAAAGTACAGCAAGCACTTGCATGGAACAAATTCATTATACATATTCTAATTGAATACATAGAATGTCTTTGATTGCTACAATAAGGACATCATCACACAGACTTTGTTTTCTTCGTTAAATTTCCTGTTTCGATTTCAGAGCATCTTTTCAGTCTAGTTTGGTCCTGTTCCAGAAAAAATTATTCTACTAAAAGAGCGTTTTGCCAAAAGACATTAGTGAGCCAATTGCTTTTTTTCTCTTCTGTTTATGGCAGCTGTAACGTCTAGGGTTGTGTGAAATTAACAGGGGAAAATTTAGTAGATACTACAAGTGCAAGCTAAGAAAAAAATATCAATGTATTATTTGATAGAGTAAAATGATGGTATCTCATAATTTTTGACTTTGATCCTGTCAAAATTATCGTTTTTGATTGTGTTATTATTTTTGCCATTTTACCTTACATTTAAGGGTAAAGTTATTGCTGGTCACATTATTAAAATTATGAAATCAGTAAATACTAACGTTATTATTAGAAGTGTTACGTGTGAAAATAATATTATTAGGACTAAAACCAAAAGTAACAGATTTTTAAAGATTAAAATCAAATATAGTCAGAAACCAGAATAGAAAAGTAATATAGTTATAAGGATAAAAGTTTCTACATATTAAAAATAAAGATAAAATATTTAAAAATACTAAAGCTAATCTATAATATTTTATAAAGACTACAAATAAAAATATCATATTTATAAGAACGGGAGTAGGAATATTAAAAAATTTGTATCTTGCGGGTATTCGCAATAAAAACTCGTAACGGGTAGAGAATGAATATTGTAAATGGATATCTAAGGATAACAGGTATGAGTATTTTTTTATACTCGCATATTAACGGGTACGAGTATCATAGTATCCGTATCCGTGGATACTCGTATCCACTAAACTCTAATTTAACTTAAAAATAAAATTAGAAAACATGATTAAAATATTAACACATTGATTTTGAAGGATTTGAATTCTGTGCTGAGTTTTTCTGTGTTACTCCTCTAGTGTGCCTCTATGATACATTGAATATCACTAATTTTGATGTTTTAAAATATATTAAAAAGATATTTAAAGTACCACTACAATGTATTTTTAATGTTCAGCAGAAGACAGTGCCCAAAAAATCAATAGAGAATCTGGACTCGATTTTGAATGGGTTATTTTTTATAAATTGATTTTAAAAAATCTTCATTTCTTAATAAATTGTCATTCAACATCATTTAAATGGGTTATTTGCAATTTGTTTAAAATTTATGAATGTTATGCATTGTATTTTTATTTGAATTTATGATTAAAATATGTTCTTAAATATTAAATTTATCTTTTGTAAATACAAGCGTATACCAGTGAATATTTGTGAATTTTTAAAAAATATATGGGTATTCGCATAATGAATACCCGCATGAATATAGATATGGGTACGAGACGGATATTTATCCAACGAAATTAATAGATAAATTTGATTAATATCAACAATACCCCTCCAACAACTAACCATTACTTCTCTATTTAGGGCAATTTAGCTCAAAACAAAAACAAAAATTCTATCCCATATTCAAACATTTTTGTACTTAATTTTTTTGAAGATTAATTATTATTGTTGGATACCTTAAATGTATTTGTTTAGCGTCCTAATCACTTGTTTAAAAATGACTAAATCAATCATTTTAAGTATTAACACATTTTTTTCATATCACTCAAATTTAATGATGCTTATCATTATCCAAAAGTTACAATAGTCAATTGAAGTCGTTTTTTTATTAAATTCTTGTTCATGAATCTAATTGAATTATTAGTTATAAGTATCAAATATTGATTGTTGGTAGGGATGATAAGTGACTTTGATCACCCCCATTCCACCTCCACTTTAAAACTTTATCAAGAATCGAGTATGTTCAACCACTCAATTATTATTCCAAATATTAACTAAATAAGTTTTTATTTAAAATAAAAATTACAAAAACAAAAATAATGATATTATTGAGTATTTAATGTAAAACAAATACATAGTTTCTTTTTTATAATATTAAACATCAACAGATAAATTAAAATATGAAATAAGAACGTCAAATAACAATCTGCATAAATGTCAAGCAATTATAAAAAAAAAAAAAGAGCAAAACATATTGATTTACAAGGAAAAACAGTGAATATGTACATATATTAAGCATGTCCGATTTAAAAAATTAAGAATTATCTATACTCATAATCATACTTAATCAATACATTTTTTTTTTCAAATTAGAATGAATTTTAATTATATTTATTCTTCCAAGATTTATCGAGCAATCTCAGAAGTTGGTTGATTTGTGAGTGAAAACAATATAGGATTATTATACTTCCAATGACATATATTTATAACTTTTTAGACTTATATATATATATATATTAACAGATTAATATTACTAATTAATTTATTCAGCTTGCTAAAAATATAATTATATTAATATGGACTTGTAAAATATCCAAAAGATATTTAAACGAACAAGATTCATTTGTCATCTATTGTATAAAAATAAAGAGATTGTGCTGTGAATATATTATTTGTATCATACTCACATAAGCATGTTACTTTTTATTTTGAATTACTATAAATGTATTATTTTAGTCTTTTCTCGTTTTCAAGATATAAGATGATATAATATGCAATAAAGTTTTCACCAATACCTACGACGCAAAAACAATAATAAAATTTAAAAAAGAAACTAAGAGACTAAAAAACATGAACCAAAATCAAAATATCTCCGTCAACTAAAATACAAAGTGTAATGTAATTCAATCTAAGTGATATCACAAGATAAAAGTGAAAATAATTAATAAATGAAAAAGTTCTAAATAGCAATCAATATCCTCACATGCACTATAAATTAAAGATAAAAAAAAAAAAAAAAAAAAAAAAAGCATCCTCAAACAAGCACAAGAAAAGACATGCTCTTAAAAGAACCACTCTTTTATTTCTCGTAAATCGGTTCTAGAAACCGCGTCACCTCATCCATTTTTGTATAACGTCCAATAAAATTGTTCCACTTTGTTTCTGGTCAGTGGCATAAAACAACGTATTATAACATTATTTTGTCGGAAACTGAAGAAATGAAATTGTCCGGTGCGATTACATCATACCAAGATAAATATTGTATCTGTTTTCTCCGAGAATTGATTTATGTTATGTTTTGTAATAACAGGTGTCTGTTTTTGGTTGGATAAATTTTCGGCATATAATGGAATAAAAAGAGTAACTTTTGGTACTAAATTTTAAACTATTTCGTAATGGATATATATTGAAGAATATTAATTGATAATTGAGTGGGAACATAGTTTGGTTATGTGTAGGAGTTTGGTTTAACTCTTAATTTCTATTGGATACATGCCCACCTAACTTAGACATAGGTTAGCAAAAGGTTGGACCAAATTATTAACCCAATAAGTAAAGTTTGAAATGATAGAAAAACAATTAATCTTTATAGTTGAAAGTTGGAGTTGAGAGAATGGTAGTTGATAATGGACCCAATGGATAAGGCACTAATTTCTCTACATGTCACAATTGTTCTCTTTTGAGGAGCAAAGTGTGTGCTCTACTATAAGATATTATGATTGCTAAATTATTTTAACTATTTTTTTCGTATTTTATTGGTTTAATTTCATTAGCTATATACTTATTAAATAACCTTTTAGTAGTTTGTATCATTATTGTAATATTCGTAAAAGTTTTGTCATTTGTTTCTTAACATGGTTAAATTTGTTAATAAATTTTATTGGTTAAATGAATGTCAAAGTTTTTGTCATTTGTTTTGAGTTTTGACCATTTTGTGGTAATAATCATTGGTAAATTTCATTATTAATTGATTCGTCTGTAAAGTTGTTTTGTAAAATAGATGCCAAAATTTTTGTCATTTATTTTGGACTTTGACCATTTTGTGATAATCATTAGTCAAATTTGTTGATAATTGAATTTTCTAGCGGTCCGTTGGTAAAATGTGCATCAAATTGTCCACCACATCCAATGAAATATGTTTTGTTAAATCCATTGGAGATAAGTGAGAAGAAAGAAAAAGAAGAAGAACCAAATTGTCGAGAAGAAGAACCAAATATATGGTCTTCGATAATTATTGATGGACATATGTTATCAATGAATACTAATAGATTTCTCCTAGTTGTCGATAAAATTGACTGACAAACATTTTATTGACAAATTTTTTGCTATTGTTTTTTCGTTGCAAATTTAATTTTGTCAATGAAATTTTGCTATTATTGACATATTTTGTTTGTCGGCAATTCCATGTTTTATTATTATAAGAGAAGACATATCATTTGATAAAAGTTGCACCAATGTAATATAGTATATATATATATAGAGAGAGAGAGAAAGAGAGAGAGAGAGAGAGATAGAAGGATAGATAGATAGATAGAGAGGTTTTCCTACTCCAATAATAAGTGTCATGAGTTATTCTTTACTTTATGTGAGAATTTGAAACTTCATGATTGCAAAACATTTTCTTTTGCATTAGTGTTTTATAAAATATATTTGTCTTTATCCAGAAATAATGTTCAAGAGTAAGTTTTGTGAATGTTACGATCTACTTTGAAAAACATTAAACTTTGGTTCTCATTATATGTTCTTTCACGCGTCTGAGGATATATGCTTAGGAGGGCATTCATTGATTGCACAATCATTTAGTCTTGACATAGGTGTTTAACATTTGTCGCATCTTCATAACTTGTCTATTGTTCTCCTTGTTTAGAGCTTTAAACATATATGTTTGTTCTTTCTTTGAGCTTCTATGTGTCTGATATCTTCTGTGTCTATCACTTTTTAAGAATAATTTATACTTCTATTTGTCTAACATTTTAAGCATATGCATCTATTTTGTCTTTGAGCTTTTATGTCTCTGGTGACTTATTAAACAATGTCTACTTTTGGCCGTGCAAGCTTGAGAAACATTATATGATTTATACTTACTAAAATCATTAGATTGATCAAAACTTAGTACTAGTTATAACTATCAAAGTCATTTGTGATTTTTTAGGTCAACCTTCAAACTTTGACTTTCTAATAATCTTGAATAAACATTTATGTCTTAACAAAAAAAATATATATTCATTTCACACTCACTCACTTTTGTATCCTCTTTTATAAACTCACTTCATTTTCTTCTTGGCCTTTATCATAGACAACACTCATTCTTCCCATCTTTCTCTACCATCACTACTTCAATAACATTTCTTAACGATTCCCTTAATGTGGACTCTCTTGAGTCCAACTTTGACTTTAATAACAATTTCCTATTATTATATTTCCTTTTCCCTCATTTTTTTTTTCTTTATCCTTCATTTCATTTCATCTCTAACCAACATGATGTTTTTCTTTTGACAAACTATAAAGAAATGCAAACATTGGCACCATTAGTTTTGAACATTGAAATAACCGTGACACATTCCAATACAAGTCTTATGTGTTGTTTGGATCCGGGTTAGTATTGTTCACACATATGAAAAATCGAGTGTTTGTCTTTTTTGGTTTGACGAATTTGCAGCGATTTAAGAGCATTGATTTCGGGTAAGCCTCATAAGAGAGCACTCGTTGAAGTGAGGAGAACCAAAGGGAAAGTCACGTCACCACCCCCAAAATTACTTCTTTATGGAGGTTAGTGATGGAGGCTTGGGTTCTGTGGTTCAGTTTGGTTTGGAGATAGATTTAGAAAGAGAGAAGTGATGAAGATTAAGTGTGGGAATTGATTATGGAACAAGAAAATCAATTCTCTCATGTGAAACATTCAAAAATACACAACCCTCTCTCATCAAAAACAAGAAAATCGATTTTGGTCCTTCACACTGCATCCCATAATCGATTCAGCAGTATGAAAGTGTGTTCCTGTGTCTACATTGATGCTACTTTTGGTGGTCCACGAAGGTCATCATGGTGTCGTGTTCGCCTTTCCTTGAGAGTGATGGTGGTGACTTTGTCCTTGGTCCTATGGTGGTGGTGCTTAGTGTGTGATTTTGCAGCTTAGGTTTGTGATGGTGGTGATATGGTTCAAATGGAGGAGAATTGATTCTCACCTATTTAGGAATCCATTCTCCTCTTCCTACCTCGTAATACTTTTTATATGATTAAAAATTATAATAATAATAGTAATATTATTAATAATAATGTATTTGAAATTTAATCGTACAAATACTTTAGAATATTAATTTACTTTTTTCAACTTTAACTTCTTTAAATAACAACCTCATTTTCATCTTAACATAATTCTCACTAGTTACATTTATTCTCAGGGGTAAAGTTGTAATCAACTAATATTATTCATTAAAACATTTTTTTTAATCTTTCATATCCATACATCATACAAAAACTTTTATAAATTTTCATCTTAAATATACTCATATCACATAATCTTTCTCTTAATCCAAACAATCCTAACTTTACTTCTTTTTCCTTTCAAATTCACTATTCCGAATCAATCTTCAAATCCAACCACAAAGTGATTTGTATATGATACCATAAAAAGTTGGTATATATGATGATAAGTTTGAAGTTATGAATAATATGAGAAAGATGTTTAACGAAATGTAAAATAAGATTATACAAAAATTTATAACGTGCATTTTTACTTATATCAAGAATGAAAAATAGTAAGTAAAACTTATTATGTTAATTACTTGAAATTAATATATGAAATTCATATTTTATGTTATCTGACTTTATATTGATAATAAAACCAACACGAGTACAACTAATTAATTGATATAAAAAGTATTTCCGTAACCGTATATGAATGTTTTTCTTTTAGTTTTAAAATGAATATAAAAATGTCTTAAATTGAATTAAACAATTAGCACTATTTTATTGAATTGTGTTGCTAGAAAATGGATAATTATATTTTGACCCACTTTTAATTTACTATTTCAATCATTCTTCACTTATCTATTCTAATTTTTTTATTTTTTTAATGGTGTAATGTGATGACATAAGAATAATTGGAATGGTAAATTAAAAGTGAATTAAAAAAAATAGGTCAAAATATCATTATTCCTACCAAATAGCATTTAAGAGCCAAAGATTAAAATCCAAAAAGCATCCCAAGTATTTTGAACTTTTGATTTCAATCTAATGTGCAATATTCTTTATCAAAAGAAGTGAAATATCCAAGTTTTTATTACTAGCTGAAGTGTAGACGTGTAGGTCATCACTTAAAAAGTATACTTGCAAAGAGAAAGGAAGGAGGCATGAGGAGAAAATGAAAAAAAAAAAGAGACATAGATAAATTGACATCCAAACACATTTTTATATGACACTATAATTCCTTTCGAAGTTCTATTTTTTTTTAAATAGATTAATTAAGTTTTAAGTTCCTAATAAATTTGAATTTCTTTAATTGAGTTTTTATTAAGCTTTATTGATCTAATTTAAGTACTAAATTGTTTTATATTCTCTAATTGAGTTTATGATATTTAATTTATATGTTAACCGAATAATGTGGTTGTTATATTATTATGTCATTTTGTTTTTTCATTTTCACATGCGAGATATATAAGATTTTGTGATTGATATAAAAATGATATTACACTTAATATAAAATGACAATTGACTTTTATTTTTTTTTATTGAAAACATGTTGAACAATAAGAACGGTACAATGGTGGGTGACGAAAATAATTCTTTAGCCATTGTTGTAAATAATGAAAATGTGGACATTTTCTTTATTGGTGCAAACTATTCAACATATTTTTAATAAAAAACACACTTATTATTTATAACAATATATAAAGAGATATCCTCTTTTGTATCTACATTTCAATACTTTTGTTTTACCTTTAATTATTATTTTTAAAATTAATTATTATTTTAAAACCTCTTTTGTCTTTAACCGTTATGTTTAAAATTTCTTCTGTATACATTTTTTTTTTCAAATTTTACATTTAATTATATATTTCTTATTCATCTTAACTCAAATTTTTATGAAAATTAAGAAAATGCGAACATAAAAACACTACCACGTCTGTGTGTTCGCTAGTTTTATAGTAATATCAATTTTATATTGATTAAAAAAATACAACCTTATTTAAAATGATAAAAGAATTTAATACTCAACTTAATTTAAAGTACCAAAATTTATGATCAACCAACTTAATTGTTGCTAGATTCACATGCTATTTGGTTAAGTTAATCTTAACCTACATGTTTTTAGGTTAGGCAGATTCTTAGCCGTCCTTTTGTAGGAGGTGATGTTAGGTTTAGGACCCACCATTTATTATACCTATCTTTAGTGACTACCTTAAAATATTTCCTGAAATGCTATTATTGACTTTATCACTTTAACATTGTGGAACTGAAAAAAAAAAAAAAGCTTTCTTAGGAGATAGGAAATGGGATTGGAACATTGAACATGACTGAAATATCTTGTAACCCACTGAGACAAAGACAACATGGTCCTCTGCATGTAGCTTCGGAACCCTAAGAAGCACCTACTAACCACACATTATTGGACCTTGCCCAGCTACAAATGTTTGCATTGGTGCCACAAAAGAATCTATGGTGTCCTTGCACTTTAGTTTTCCTCTACATCTTGGTCATTGTTCTCACAAGAATAAGGCACCTTCACGTGACTCTTCATCCCTACGACTCATTCTTTCGATCAAAAGTTAATGCTTTCCCATAGGGTAGCATCTCCAAATAAAGGGTAAAATTTTAAATGAAACACACACACATATAAATCTAAATACCATATATACATTAATTTGTATGGAAAATACATGAAGATGAAAGTTAATGTAAATTTGTTATCAGTTTTTTTTTTTTAAAGGGTAAAATTTGATGGATTTTATTTTGTGTTTAATATATTTTTGGTTTTTTACCTTTCGGTGAAAATTAAAATTAGTCCATCTTCGAAATTTTGATCCACTTTAGTTCTCTAACTTCAGAAATGTCTGAATTTAGTCATTTTAACAAAATTTTGTTAAGTTTATTTGACGTTTCAAACGTGTTTCATGATAGAATTTGAGTTATTTATACCGTTTGACACATTTTTATTTCAATATTAGTTGAAAAACTCAAATTCTATCATAAAACGCGTTTGAAATGTTAAATAAATTTAACAAAATTTAGTTAAAATGACTAAATTTACAATTTTTTAAAATGTTGGACTGAATTAATCCAAAACTTTAAAGATAGAGTAATTCAAATTTTTACTTAAAATCAATGGATAAAAATATATTTAACTACTTTAACTATATAATTTTATAATTTATAATAACTTATCTAGGTGAAAATGATTTATATTTAGTTATATGGGTATTTTATACAAGGTAGTAGAGTATGTTAATCTAGGTGGAAATGAAAAATCATTTTATTATATTAATGATTTTAATTTTTTGTAATCATAGGCATTTGTACATCTCTACTCATATACTTTTTAAAATTTAAATTTAAAAATCATAAAAATATGAATAAATGTATTTTAATATACTAAACGAGAAGGTATTATTTATGAACTGGATCAATACCATGAATATAAGTGAAGTAAATTATACAGGCATTTGATTTAGTTGGGAAACCCTCAAGAAATTTTTACAGATTAAAAAACAATTTTATAGAATAATGCTAGCTGGTAACTAGAGTTAGGTAAATTGATCAATCCATCTTATTTAAATTTGATTGTGTTTTGCCTACAATTTTTATGAATTGGGTAGATATAGGCGTACATAATAAATGGTTTTTATTTCATAACTTGCTCTAGTTTCCACATAATTTAAAGGAGTTGACTTAAATAAAAAAAATAAACAAAATTAAAAAAATGTAAGAAAATTCATTTATTGATTAATATTTCTGTGGCTAACCGTTCTTTTGAGTACTAATTTTGAAAATAAAAGTCTTCTTCAATTAAGTAATTAAATAAGAGAGAAAATTTCATTAAATATATATCAATTATGAAAATTATATTATAATTGGAGAGCATGTGTGAAACTGAGTGGATCAATTTAACAGAATAAAGATAGAATTATGATGCTGTTTAAGAAATTTGAAGAGATGAATAAAAAGTTTTGAAAAAAAAAATTGTGAATGATGTATTGTACATTAAATATATTATAAATATTTATTGTATTAAAATAAAAAATAAATATTTTATTAAGTTTTCATTAATTATATTTTATCTTTTCTATTATATTATATTATTTTTTATAAATTATATATATATATATATATATATATATATATATATATATATATATATATTTTTTTTATATTTATACCACGTTTGAAAACAAACTATCTTAAATATATTTTAAAATTTACCGAAAAAATAAAGGGTAATTTCAAATCCAACATAACAAAGTAAACCAAATAAAGAAAAAAATTGTGTACATGTCTTATAGAACATGATAAAACCAATACCAGTAAAGTTTTCATTATCTATGTGTGATATGTATATGAAAGAAACAACAAAACACCATTTACTAAATTTGATTGTTAGTTAAACTTTATCAAAGTAATCATGAGTAAAATTTATTAAATGAAATGCAAATATATATATATATATATATATATATATATATATATATATTAAATGACATTTCAAACGTGAGAGAATCTACCTGTACCTGTGTTGTTTATAGAAGTTCTAAATGGCAAGTGCTCTCATTATTTTAAAGATCTTAGGGAACAGTAACAACAAGTTAATTATTAATTAATATTATGTATGATTTTTCTTTTATATATATATATATAATTTGTAAATTCTATGTTCATTTAATTTTGATTCTATTGAGTCGAGTGGAATCATCTAAGTGTCAACTTCGTCTTCTTTAATTAATTTTTGGACGTGTCTAATGAATTTTACTAACACGATGTATGAATTAATTCTATTTTGTCTTAAGAGACTTTACTGTATGTTTATATAATATTCCATAACCACTCTGTACTATATTGTACAACTATTAAACTTATATTTGGATTCACATATCTTTTGTGTCATACATATTTTATTCCTTGTATTAATAAAAAATGCTTAAATGATTGCATCACTATGTATAAGTGTGATAAAGTTAAATAATATTAAAATATTTAAAAGAGTCCATTTACACAATAAGTTTAAACTAGTATATTTATAGTTGTTTAACCTTGAAAAAAAAAATTAACCCTACAATTAAACCATTATTCTAATATACTAGATAATAAGATAAACTTTGATTCTAAAATAGTTCCATAT
>Ga0214545_1005344_pt1 | contig 23307 bp, 9 predicted proteins | sample CNSS4metaG_FD_160064 | JGI IMG/M metagenome (GOLD analysis project Ga0214545, IMG submission 160064) | Root nodule microbial communities from cowpea collected in UCLA plant growth center, Los Angeles, California, USA - CNSS4 | ecosystem: Host-associated > Plants > Roots > Nodule | place: USA...
AAAAAAATATAAAAAAAAAGTTTTTTTTTTTTTTTTTTTTTTTATATAAGTGTAGGCTTTAAAGTAAATTGTTCCTATATCTCTCGTTTTCAAAAGAATATTAATTAGTTTTCAAATTTATATCTGACTTCTTCACTAATTTCGAATTAATTTACACATTTTTCATGAAAATAAAAGTGGTAAACAATAAATTGACGTTAATGTGAAGTAAAAATAAAAAGATATTTACTATTGAATGAATTAGGAATGAGCATGCAAATTTGTCTAGTTTTGACTTACCAAAAATAAGTTGGGTGGTTGATATGCATAAATCTGTGGATCGCTTTTTGTGATTCATCCTGCATAATTTCAGCCTTATCCATGGACAAGATTTGAAAAGAAAAAAAAAAAAACTTCATCAATAATATTGAGAACTTTTTCATGTTTTCCGTCAAGAAACAATGAAGTTGAAAGAGTTGGATTTGAAACAAGGCCGGGAGATTATAAGTTTAACTCCTTCGTTAACAGAAATTAACGATTAACATCGATAAAAAAAAGAATATTTTTTTTTAGACAAAATGATATTACACAATTTAAAAAATTAAATATTAAGGATTTTTCATTTATGTTAAGTAAATAAGAAAACAGTAAAAAAATATTAAAGTAGAAAGAAAAGTAAAGTCTAAATAAATATGTAAGCAAATAGCATTCATAATTGTTAATGCAATCAATATTCATTAATTAGTAAAAGCATGTAACAATATGATATTAATGAAACAGCCCATGGAAATATTAAATCCTGTTTAACTCAAATAATTATAAATAATAATAATAAATAATTAAAGGAAAAAACTTCTTATGGGATGAGTCGATGGATTGAAATGTCTAATCAATTTGGACGAATCAAATGATCAGCTTCTTTTATCACATCTATTCTTGGTTTGACATGAAAGTCTTATAAGACACTTTAAAAAACAAGTAGTCCAATAGTTGAAATAGATTAAAGAGAAAAATTATCTTTTTAAAAAATTTATTTTGATAAATTTGACAAAATTTCTATAAATGGAATTAAAGTAAATTAAATTTTTTATTAAAAACTATAAAATTACATTAAATAATCAATAAGATATATGTCACACTGGATTATATTTAATTTGAGAAGTGTTGAAACTTATATTTAACACTTCAAATATTTACATATTGGATTAATTTGAGAAGCCAGTTTAACCAGGGCATAACATAAGTGATGAATTACAAGGGACGCAGCTAAAACAACTAAAACTACATGTTTTATTGGCGTTTTGTACTCGTTTCCATGTCATACAAAAGTTAACGACCTATATGAATTTGCTTTCAATATTGTAATGTATTAAGGATGTATTTGCCACAATTTGTGTTCATCGACCACATAACCAGACTCTGTTCATTCAATGGAACAAATATACAAACATCACGAGTCCTTAATTATCTTCTACCCTGCTCCATTTTCGAAGAACATAATAAGCAAAGCAAGTAGCAGACCAAGAATTTGTTGCCATTCATATTAGAAATTACGAAAGTGATGTTCAACATTGAAGCATTGAAGCATGAATATGTACAGAATAATGGAAGCAAACAAGAAAACTAGATATCCGGAAAGGGCTAAAAGCAAAGAGTGACTCTTTAAAAACAAAGTTTTGAACTATCCCCAAGTAGCCCAGTTAGCTTCACTTCCAACACGCGGCATCATTTGGATCTTTGATTGAGAATCAACGTTGAAGTTTGCCCCACACATAACCCCCTCGCTATCAATTCTGGGCATTGCTTTCATCTTCCTCGTTGGATGTTCAAAGTTCATCAGACCATGTTCACTGTGAAACATACACCCTGCAATTCCAACCAAAGTCATGCCTTTTCCAAATGCTACATTCCAAAACCAGATTGAGAGAAATCACATTTACATACCAGTTGGAAATGGTGCGAATGATTTAGCACAACTTGCTTTTATAATGTCCAGATTCTCAGAAATCACTACCGAACCATCGGCTGCAACACCCCAGTAGAGCCCGATCTGGCCATCGGAACCCTGATCAAACAGATACAAGATGTGGGTAACTATACATTGTTCTGAAATCATACATTACATGTTCCAGTATGAAGAGATTAAGGAAAGAGACTTACAGATGCAACAAAAACAGTTCGATGGTTGTTGTCAAAGATCAGAAATCCAAAACTGCCTTCGAGTTGAATGAGGACTTGATCGGCAGGGTATGGACCCCTGTCTCGAAGAGTTCGATATGCTTCGGTGATAAACATGGCCTCGTTTGTTCCCTTTGATAGCCCATACTGCTTGTTCAGCCTACTAAGGTTGTGCAAGCCACCCATGAAAACGCAGTATATGTCATCCAAACCACTGAACAACCTTTGATGGGTGGAATTGTTGTTTGAAGGGGAATAGGCTAGCAATGCATCATTTCCGAAGCACATTGAGAAAGCTTTGGAGGAATTGGAGGACATGAAATCATTCACGATTTCATTGCTGGGCTTAGGCTTAGTGCACGAACTCAAAGAAGCTGGACTCTTCAGCTCCTTCGGTGCATTAAACAACTTCTCCTTGAAAATTCCCAACATGTTTTCTGAATAGGAATCAGAACAGCTACAGATGAAGAATGAGATTTAGTGATAGATAGGCTTTGAAAACAGAGTGATGGTGATGGGAAGAACGAGTCGTTCGTGTTTAATATATATATAGATGCTGTAGGACGAGAGAAAGCGCGTGTCAACGTGGTAGTTCTATCTTAACAATAAAGTAGATAAAGATGATTATGTAAGACATGTCAGATTTTTTGAAAAAATTTAAATCAGTGTTGATGAAAATTGAAAGTTCTTTATGATCGTTAGAATGACTAATAAAAGTATATAATGAATATTTGTGAAAATATTAATTTGTGAAAATATTAATGATATTTTAATTTATTTTTAACTTTTAATCTATTATTTCAATTATTTTTAATGGTATAATATGATGATCTAAAATGATCTTGTAATGAGTTAAAAATATTCAAAATATTATCGTATTTTTTATATTTGTAAAAAAAAAGTTGGAATTATTTGTTGGAACGGAATGAGAAGAGACGGGTTGTTGGGATTTGAATTTGAATAGGAGAAGAGAATCATGAAAATTAGCAAATCTTATCCATTTTCGCAATGTAACGTGACAATGATCTGACTCAGCTATTTCACATGTCCCTTCTGCCACCCGCCAAATTCCGCAGCATTTCCATATAAAAAGTATACTATTTATTTTATTTTCATCTTATAATTTAAAGGCATTTCTAATCAGTGATGTTACTGTTCATCTCACATTTTTTTTTCAGGGGTTTAATTTTGATTTTTATATACAAATTATTTTATTTACCTTTTAATTTATTAGTTTTTTAAATCACTTTTTACTTTAATATTTTTTTATTCTTGATTTATTTGTATTTAGTTTTATACAAAAAATAATTACTATATTATTATTTTTTTATTGCATTATATCTTATTTTTTACATAACTGAAATTAAAAAAATATAATTCGATAAATTAAAATAACTAGTATTTCATTACGTTATAAATTATAAATTATATATAATAAATTGTGAAATAACTTTACATATAAAATCAGTTTCAATTAAAATATAAAATATTTACATTTATAAGAAAATAATTAAAAAAATGATAATTGATACATATTAGATAAATTCATCCAAATTAAATGTTACTTAAAAAAACACATATTTAAAAACAAAAGTACTACAATTTAAAAAAAAATATTCAAAAAAGTATACAGTGAAAATTATATAATAATACTATACTTTTATTTAGAGAATACATTTTTAGTATTATTTAATTTTAATATTTACTTATGTTGTTTTATATTTGTCGATTAGTTTATTATCTAATTAAAAGAACTCTTAATTTTAGTAATTTTATGTAAAAACTCTATGTCTTCAAACTGGATATAAGCTTTAAAAACATAAACTATTCGAGTACTTGATACATTGATAAACTTTTATACGATATATAATTAAATTTTATTAATTTATTTCATAAATTACAAACTTTAAATACATAAAAAGTTAAAGACAACAAATACTTGGTGATATGATCTATGAAATAAATATTTTTTTTGGAAATGACAAAACGAGTCAAAAATAAATAAATTAACAATCATAATCCATCCGGTACAAGATGGACTGACGATCGGGTCGAGTTAATCTCTCAGTTTTTTTTAAACTTTTTTAATTTGATTTCAAAATTTATTTATTTATTATTTTTAAAATTTGTTTATATATACATATTAATTAATATTAAAACATATTTAATCAAATAAAATATTTTTTAACTTGAATACTTAATATTTTTAATTATATAAATTAAAATAATTATTACATTTATATATTAAATTATTCAATGATAACTAATAATTGACAGTTAATTTGTAAGTATCGGTGATTTAAATTATAATATTATTATATATTTACACATTTAAAAAATATTATATAAAAAGTTAATCTTTTTAATTATTTTTATTTTATTTTATTTTTTAAAAATATTATAACGAACTAGACAGGACGAGTCAGAATGGATTTATGGGTTAAAATTTTCAACGCAACCCGTTCCTTTTAACACGGGTTGACAGACTGATCCGTTGGGTCCGGTCCGTTTTGCTATCCCTAATTTTTTTTATTTGTGAATCATATTAAATTTAAAGATGGGTGGAAGATAAAATTTTGACATTCTCTCATATATCAGTTGCATTTTAGAATCTATTTCAGTTTATTTATTTATTTTTTAACTTGTATCGAAGAATGTCTTCTTTGATCTGGTAGTTCAATTCAGGCAAAATAGGTTTCTTTTAAACAAATTTAGGCCAGTTTTACAATTGGAAAGAATCTCAAAATACTATTTAAAATGTTTTAAATTAACAATCTCTTTAGAAAAATTAGTTACAAAAATTGGTGAATAAATTGATGAAACACATATATTAGTTTTTTTTTGTGTGTTTAATTTGAGTGCATGGGATGTGTCTGTTTAATTGGTTGTATTAAATGAGTAGGTTTTCCATGAAAGAAAAAGACTAGATTAAAGATGGGCCATACAGAACGGGCCTGATCCTAACCCCTAGAGGTGCAGTTAGGAAATAGAGAGGGGTACGTCCTCCAATAATTTGAAGGCTCGTAATAAATATCAAAGTAGATTAAATTGTTGATTAAACTCCTAATATTATTACCTCTATAATATATTTTTCATGCCTTCTAATTTATATATGTTTAACATATTATCTAAAAATTTATAAAACAATCCAATAAAAAATATAATAACATTGTAGTTGAATTTAATATATATTTTTGCAAATAAATTTAATTAATATCAACAATATAATTTTTTTATGAATAACAAATTATTATAATAATAATTTTAAAAAATTTAACAGTTAATATTTAATAATAATGATAATCTAAATCTAAATATTATTAACTAGAGATAAAATAACTTGAAATAAAAATATTTAATATTATTTTTCTTTAGATTTAATTTTTATTAGTTTAATATAAATACATTTTTATTAAATATATTAAATAGATTAATTAGTAATAAATTTTAGTGAAATAAAATGAAAGTAATGTACACATAATTTGAAAATTACAAAAGAAGTAAAAATAAAACTGCATAGACATTGAATCCAGAAGGGACAGATTTGTAATATGTGGTGAAAAAAAAAATGAATGAGTGAGTGAATTTAGTTCCGAAGTTAGAAAATATAACCCTTCACATTAATCAACGAGGTCTTTTTCTCATTTGAGTTTGAAAAAAATAACCTACATCCTCCTATAGTTTTAGCCTCACAAATACATCTTAGATCTCTCTTCATACCCCTAACCTAATAAAATAATAATATGTTAATTCATGTAAAATTAATTTATATTTTAAAATAAAAAATAATATATTTAGAAATTTATTCAGTAAAAGTTAAACTATAATAATGATTTTTTGTTTGAAGGAATTTCAATGAATGAATTGGATTTATTGAGTGAAATTAAACTTGAAAAATTCAAAGGTGCCATTGAAAAAAATTTCTAAGTAAATCATATTCATTCAAAAAACATTGACAAAAATCTAGTGGTGACAATTTGATTTGTGGAGTTTTGTTGAACATACTAACCTCTAAACCTATCAAATATTTATTATCTTTTTTTATAGGTAATAAAGAGATGATTTAGGTTCAATACTCAATTATCTCAGTTTTGGGACCTATTATATTAATTAGATGCTGATTTTTTGTAACTTTATCTTCCTTGTTAGCATTTTTTCCCTACAAAATTTATGAAATGTATATCGAAGCAATCAGGTTTTACAAAAAAAATATTAAAATAGTTTAAATATATTTAAGCATATAATTAGTTTATTTAATATATTCTACTCACCGTAATTTATAAAATAATATCATCTAATTTAATAGCCAGATATTCCAGACTTATATTCTATTAAAAGAACAATAAAAAGTGGATTCTCTTCCTTAGCAGAAATATAATCACAATCTTTTGAGTACAAAAATTTTAATTTAATCGTAAATATAATTTTAACTTATTTTTATATAGGATCTGTATATGAATAAACGAATTTTACTTTTCCAAAATAAAAATATATGTATATTTAAATGCATTTATAATTTGCTACGGAAGAAATTTCCCCACCGACTCTTCCATGCTAAATTTATTTAGGATACCACCAAACCTAACGCCACTAACCTACGTTTCCAAGACTCCCACTCTTGGTTTGACCCACCAACTTCAAATCTATCTTACTTTTGTTCTATTTTTCGATCTAATATAATATTTGAAATGTCTAAAAATCTAAAAAATATAAATATATATATATATATTTCAAATTTATTTATTTTATACATCAAATTTATTTATTTTATACATCAAATTTATTTATATATATATATATATATTTTATACATCAAATTTATTTATTTCAAATAAAATTTATATTAAAAATTAAGATGGGATAAAAAATAATTGGAAAATAAATCAATTAATCATATATATGTGTGCAATTACTAAATATATTTATCTTACAAAATTCGGAACACGAACTTCTAAATGTGATTTTCTAAATTTTAGGTGATGCAAGACTTTTCCCTACTTCTGAAATTTACTTGTGCTACTCTCCAATGTTGTAGTCATGCAAGACAAAATATAAAATGGATTGCATATTAACTACGTCTCCTCATCCTATAAACAGAAATAGAAAATTAATATCTGCCTAAAAAAGAGATATGAAATTAATATTTATGGCCTGAAAAATAGTTCTTGTACTGAAAATGGTATTGATTACGGGAAAAGAAATAACGAACAGAACATTTTATAGTGATTTTGTAAATTTGACTTTCCATTTGAAGTTTAAAAGAAAAAAAAAAAACAAAAAACGTAACGATTTCCGTTATTATGTTAGAGCGTTAATCTTTTATTTAAATTTAATCTGAGTACACTTTCTTAATCCAGTTAGATGCTGCTCATTCTAACAATTTTTCTCAACGGTGTAGTTGAAGAAGTGGTTATAATGTAAAGAATAATTTGCTTGTAAAGAATGACAAAAATATACCTGATTTTGCAAATCAAAACTCTTATGTTCCACCATTGAAGGGAGCTACTTCTTATACTGCAACCATCACAGTTTAATAATCACGTACCGTTAAGGAGCCACATGGTAACAGTAACATATAAAATTAAGATAAGATGTTGGGAAGTGATTAATACATGATTATCTTTGACACACTTAATACTTATCTGTCCCATACAAGATTGTATACAAAGGTTTTTAATAAAGACAATTATAGTTTAATTTATAAGCTGTATTGTGATATTTATAATATGAGATTTTATCATTAAATTTTTGCATATATTTTATATATAAAGGTTAGAATACTCCAAATATTTTATTATAAATATATAAATATATATTCGGCTGATAAAATAAAAGAAAAATAAGAGAAAGTTTAGATTTGGTGTACGTACAAATGCTCAATAAATAGATATAAATATTTTTTAAAAGTACATAAGAAAGTAGGTAAAATAATATTATCATATTTTAATACTTTCTCATCCCTGCACGTTTTTTATTAGAAGAAAAAGAGATATACGAAAAGAAGCGTAGAAAAGGTGTTTCCACGTACAGCAAAAAATAATGCATTGGATTTCCATACAGACCTCTCATTTTGATGTACCCAATAACGTGTCAAAAAGTCAACTTAATAAAATTGAGCCTTTGAATACCTAAACTAAATATCAGTATACCATAATAAGCTGATGTAACAATAAGAAATTCATAACCCTCTGCTACGTAAGCATAACAATTTATATATTAATTGCAACTTTCAATTTACTGTTATATATCAGAACTTGATCGAACACTAACCAAAACCAAAGACAGTCGATAGCTCAACTATTGCAGCTTTTAATGTTGTCCCTGTATCGGTTCATTTCTTAAAATATCCCAATACGTCTTTTATCTTCTTTTATCTTCTTCGTGCGGTAATGTCTTCATAAATATTTAGAAGATTTATTAATTAAGAAGAAAAACAAAGAATAAGTTCTTCTAGTTATATACGTGTTAATCGAGACAGATATTTATCTCTAGTTCAAAATTTTGATAATTTATTAGTCAATCCACCTGCCAAACTTGTTAACCTGGTCCATATGAATATGTGATGATATATGCTACCAGCAAAACACACGTGCATATATGCTGCATCGTAAGATTGATTGCATCTTAAGATTGGTGTTCCCAGAAATTTCATTTCTTTAATAAAATCAGTGAATCCAAATTCACACATAAATACATATATAAATCACAGTCCGGACTCTCGTCACAAAAAGCAGGGAGGTAAGAGGATAAATATTACAGAAGATGATGTAATAACAAAGAAAAAGAACGTAGAAAAAACAGTTTTTTATGCATATTCGTTCATGCATGCATAATATTCTACCATGAGAGTGCTCCACCATTAGGAAGTTGGGCGTTGCGTGTAAACCTTAATTTGAACGTGTATGTGGATTTTAGATAGATGCCAAACAAATCTCAATTAATGAGGTCCCTAAATGAGTACAAGCTAGAGCTCAAATTGCACACGTTGGTCTTAAATTCAACTATTATCAACCACCAATGTAATCACGATTCTAAATGTCAACTTTTTTTTCTGCCCTCGTTACTCACGATTTGCTCTTTGGGATAAGAAAGGTACGACGGAATGCAAGAAAATTCGTCATGAGGACTTCACTATAAAACGGTAGAGAAGGTCTGGTTTTTTTATGATAGAAAATGGCTTCTATCTCTCATCTTTGTTTTGTGTCCTCGGTCAATAATGTCTCTCCCAACTCCATCACTCCCCCTTCTTCCTTGCATCCATTTTCACAGTTCCAATCCGCTAAAATTAGAAAGCCAAAACATGTTCATCTTCCTAGAGTGAAATGCAGTGGAAATGAGAATAATCAAACACCAAACCCTTCTGAAGAAGAACTTGCACATATGATAGGAAATAGGAGGAACGTTCTAGTTGGCCTGGGAGGGCTTTGTGGAGCTGTTACTCTGAATAACAATCCTTTCGCCTTTGCAGCTCCGATTTCCCCTCCGGATCTAACCACATGCGGTCCACCGGATCTACCCGGAGGTGTAAAACCCACCAATTGTTGTCCTCCATATTCCAAAATCATCGATTTCAAGTTCCCTCCCTCTAACCAACCCTTGCGGGTGAGACCAGCCGCACATTTGGTCACTGATGATTATCTAGCCAAATACAAAAAAGCCCTTGACCTCATGAAAAAGCTCTCACCTAAGGACCCACGTAATTTCATGCAGCAAGCCAACGTCCATTGTGCTTATTGCGATGGTGCATATCACCAAGTTGGCTTCCCTGACCTTGATCTTCAAGTTCACAACTCTTGGCTCTTCTTTCCCTTCCATCGATGGTATCTCTATTTCTACGAAAGGATCTTGGGGAGCTTGATCAATGACCCAACCTTCGCCCTTCCGTTTTGGAACTGGGATGCTCCCAGGGGTATGAAACTTCCTTCTATTTATGCAGAACGTAAATCACCTCTCTATGACCCTCTTCGCAATCCTAATCATCAACCACCAACACTCGTCGACCTTGACTTCGACCTCGATGATCCTGATGCCGATGGAAAAATCTCCTCCAACCTTACCATAATGTATAGGCAAGTTGTGTCTAATGGGAAGACTCCCAGATTGTTCCTTGGAAATGCTTACCGTGCTGGACATGAACCTGACCCGGGTGGTGGATCCGTAGAGAACGTTCCGCATGGCCCTGTTCATCTATGGACCGGTGATCTCAACCAGCCCAACAACGAGAACATGGAGACTTTCTATTCGGCTGCAAGAGACCCCATTTTCTATTCTCATCATTCCAATATTGATAGGTTGTGGTCCGTATGGAAAACACTTGGTGGGAAAAGAAGGGATTTCACTGACTCGGATTGGCTAGAATCCGGGTTTCTCTTCTACGATGAGAATAAGAACCTTGTGCGTGTGAAGGTCAAGGATTGTCTTGACACCAGAAAACTAGGGTATGTTTACCAGGATGTTGACATCCCATGGTTAAATTCCAAGCCCTCACCGCGTAAGTCAAGGGCTCGGAAGGTAGCATTCGCAGAAAATTTTGGTGTTGGTGCAGCACAAGCTGCTGAGACTTCAAGGAGTGTGAAGTTTCCACTGGTGTTGGATTCAGTTGTGAGCACAAGGGTTAAAAGGCCGAATAAGTCGAGAAGCAAGAAGGAGAAGGAAGAGGAGGAAGAGGTTTTGGTGATTGAAGGGATTGAGTTTGATAGGAACACACCAGTGAAATTTGATGTGTTTGTTAATGATGAAGATGATACACAGATCCGAGCAGATAATACAGAATTTGCAGGAAGCTTTGTGAGTGTGCCTCACACGCACAAGCACAAAAACAAGAATATCAAAACTTATCTGAGGCTTGGACTTACGGATTTGTTAGAAGAGTTGGAAGCGGAAGATGATGACAGTGTTATGGTGACGCTAGTTCCCAGGTATGGGAAAGGACGTGTCAAAATCAGAAACATCAAAATAGAGCTCAATGCAGATTGAAAAATATTCAACAAATTCAGCTTTTCCGAGCATCATGAGTCTGCGGAGAAGCCTTGCATATCCACATATATATATATATATATATATATATATATATATGATTGTGACTTTTATAATGGATTTAACTTTGTATTTTAATTGTCTATCCTATGCTGTGTTAATGTGTTATGTATGAAAACACCTGATGAGTAAAATAATGTTTTCATTGTGATCATTTCCATGAGAGTAAGCCATTTTCCAATTTTTAAGTTTGTTTCTTAAAATTTTTAATTATTATATATATTGACTAAACTATGAATGGTTATACACTTGCTGGTGTAAAATAATATTAATCTTATAAATCTGGATGAATTTTTAAATTAAGAAAAATAAACTTGCCGTGTATATATATATATATATATATATATATATATATATATATATAATATTATGAAAGTTAGATCGTTATGTAATGAAGTTAAATAAAAACAAATATAATATTAAATATTGATTATTTTGAGTTAAAAGTTAGTATTTATCTTCCTGGTTAAGTCTTTATAGCCTATATTGTGTTAACTATTTCTTAGTGCTTTGCGGAGATCATACATAATAATTAATGTTTAAGTTTCTTTGAAAGTAGAATAACTTTATTTTGTATAAAAAAATTATAATGATAAAAACCTTAATCTATTATGTACACGTATAAAAAAATATTTAAAAAAATAATTTTATCAACCTTGAGAAAGAATAAAAAAAATAAAAAATAAGACTAATCGAAATATTTGTTATTACAATAAAAATATGTAGCCTCGTTAATGCTGAGAATTTTTTGTAATTTAATACTGTAAAATAAAGTAAATAATTTAATTTTTTAAAACTTAATAAAATTATTTACTGATCATCATAACATTAACAGAAGAAATTATTGCTAAAATGGTTTGAGATCACTACACATTTTACTGTGGATTATTTTTAATGAATTTGAAGATTAAATTTGAGATAACAAAACAATAGATATTAATTAGTTATGGATCTTTAGTTGCGGTGGATGTGACTTTCCCCTTTGGTTTTGGACATGATTAATACAGATATTATGTCGTTTTCCATGGATTTAGTTGCTTAAGTTACTTTGATATTGTCCATGTCTCTCATATGTTTCATTTAATAAGTCAGTTTCCTACTGCCATCGTTTCGGTTATTTGAATCCATTAGGGTTTGCTTCATCCAAAAAAGGATAATGCACTCTAATTAGTAGTTTGGAATATAAAAGATAATGGAGATGGAGAGATTAAGCTTTGTTCGTTTATAAAGATCGATTTGGGAGAGAGTGAGAAGATGGATATTTGTGTTAATTTGGATGAATGAATATGTGTGTTTTTTAGTGGATTTAGAAAGTAAGGTAAGTAGATTTGGAGATAAATTTTGTAAAAGTTAGTGAATGATTTGAGTGATGTGATTAGGGATGGCAAAAATATCCGTGCCCGCAGATATCCGCGGATAAAATCCGCGACGGATAGTTACTACCCGCGGGTATTTATTACCCGCGGGTAGCGGGTAACGGGTATTTTAATACCCGGTTATAAACGGGTCGGGTACGGGTATCATACTATCCATACCCGCGGGTACCCGTTACCCGCAAAAAATTAAAATTAATATTTTATTTATATTTTATTAAGTTAAATTTAATTAAAATTAGAAGTAACAGTATATTTTATTATGTCAAATTTAATTATAATTATAATTATAATTTAATTTAATTTATATTTTATTTTTATAATTTTATATTCAAAAATTTATAAAATTCATATTTTTTTAAATATTTGCGGGTATCGGGTATCCACGGGTACCCGCGGGTTTTAAAAATATCCGCGGGTATTTTTTAAGCGGATACCCGGCGGGTAAACGGGCGGGTAACGGGCGGATTTTTTTTTAGCGGGTCGGGTACAGGTATCATACTATCCGTGCCCGACCCGACCCGTTGCCATCCCTAGATGTGATAGATTAAATTTTTTTTTAATAAATAGAATTTGAAGATTACTAAAATACCCTTGATGATAAAAATAAAATAAAATAATTAATAAATCAGTTAAACATTAAAATTTATTAATATTTTAATTATTATAAAAATTTACATATTTTTATTATTTTTAATTATTATATACATATATTAAGAATAATAAAATTAATTATATGTACATAATTATATTTTTAACAATATTGTAATTATTATTAATTATTATATACGTATATTATTAATTTATATATTAACATATTAATCATAATATTTATAACAATATTTTAATTATTATATAAAAAATTTGATTAATTATTATTATTATTATATATATATATATAAATATATAGTTGAGAATACTATTATCATACAAATAGAAAAAAAATTATCAGGGAGAAAGCACACTTCACAATGGTAATTGAATGTTAATATCATAAAAGTAAATTTAGTAGAAATCGTTGCAATTCTTCCCGTTTGTGAAGGATGAGATTTGGCTATTTAATCACAAATGCATCGCTTCAAATTTGTTCAAATCTTATTATGTGAACATGTGAAAAGCGAAAATTTCATCGTCGCAAAGATTTACAAAATCTGCACATACGAACACAGCGTAAAAGACTACCACTTATAAGGATCAGAAAAATTTTATAATAATATATTTTTACTCACTTTTTTTATACACTTAAGCTATCACTTCAATTATCTTTACATTATCACATCACACCGCTAAAAAATATTTTAAAATAGATAATTAAAGAATAATTAAAATAGTGGATTAGAATAAATAAAAAATTACACGTTCGTATTAGAGAAAAATATCATAAAATTTATTATAAATTGCATTAAAATAACACTTAGAGAAAAGTCCCCCATCGGCCCCGTTCTGTCACTATGCATCGACATTCTCACCTGCATTCACATCTGTTCCTGCATGACAAGTCACACGATCATCGCCAAACACAAATAGAAAGGGTGACCTGAGAAAGAAAAATAATACAATCAATAAAATAATAAGAATTAACCCTCACCCAATCTATCTTAGCCAATTTTAGTTTATTGACTTCTTTATAACATTACACCCCAATCTCATAACCTATATGAGAAAGATCCATTCACCACCTTGGTCCTTAGGGATTATCATGCTTCCACGAACCTACCCACTCGTGGTCCAACTCTACGGACCTCCTCGTCCGTAGTCCAACTTTACAAACCTGTCCGCTCATAGCAGCCTCAAGTGTGAGCACAAAACATACAAACCTCCCCGCTCGTATCCCCACATAAGAGTACAACAGATACAGACTTCCCCGCCCGCATCACTCACGCATCTCAAATCTCCGTTACGAACCTCCCCGCTCGTAACTAATCCAGCATATCCCTGACCAAGCCACCAAACTCATCCATGCAAATCCATCTACAATGGACCCATGCCCCTACACTATCGCCTGACATTGCCTACGCGCTGCCAGACAAAATTGTGCTCCAGACTACATGGCGGTAATCCCATGCCACTAGGCGCCACGCGCTGATAGCCCCTCTGTTTGTGACTTATCGCCTGGCGAAAGCATATATGCCACTAGGTGCCACACCAGTAAAATGAATTCTACTAGTTTAGGCACTGCAGAATTGAGCCTAACACATTAAAAAAATCTACACAACTAGAATACCAAGTGCTTATTTTCACAATTCAATATACCTCAAAAATAGTACAATAATTTTGTTTTTTTTAACCAACAACAACCATAGTTTTTTTTTTTATTTTCACAAGTTCAAAGACTTCGACGCTATTCTAAAATTGCGCTTGTCGAAACCCGTAATCGTAAAAGGATAGTGAACAAAAAATAAAACTTGAAAAAACAAAATTTGGAGTAGCCACCATAGTTTATTTTGGAAAGCTATGAAAAAACAAAAAAAGGATACAAAAGGTGTGCAAAAAAACCAGATTTTGGGTCTAGGAGTCAACTAAACGTGGGGAAAGTATTAACACCCTTACATAAATCGTACTAAGACCGTACCTTTACATGAACATGCAAAAGGATGTCACTTTTTCAAAATGTTTATTTTCCACAAAAATAATAATAAAAAAAGTACAAAAGAACCAAAATTATTTTTTTAGTTTTTTGGACTTGACAATAATTAATCCTCAATCCATGTCTCAATTTATAATGGAGAATGATGGTTATATAATTCTTTTTAGAAAGACAATTTGCAAAACTATTTGAAAAAATATGATTTTTTTTATAATTTTGAAAAAAAATTATTTTTTTGGTATTTTTAATTGTTTGAAAATCCATGTTACGCGACGCAACTGGTCAGACAAACACCGTAAACAAAAAAAAACCATTTTTATATTTAGTTCTTTATATTTTTTTATATTTTCTTGAAGAAAAAAAAACAATTTCAAAATTGTTCTCATGCTACACAGACTGCGCGACAGACACCATGAAAAGAAATGTGGAAAACTATATTTTTTTTTACATGATTGTTAGAATAAGATATTTATGAGTAATATAACTAATGTCCATGAAGAGAATTTCAAAATTAAGTGTTAAAAAAATGTACAAAATATTAAAATAAAATATAATGAAAAATTGAGAACACATAGATCAAAAGAAAAGTATTGACAATGATCTACCTTCTAGACTTTTCAATTCCTCTTCTATATTAATCTCACTCTTTTGTTCCTAATTCGTGTGAAGGTGAAATATTGTCTTGATACTACGAAGCTTGGATATGTATACCAAGACGTTGATGTTCCTTGGTTAGAAGACAAGCCTACACGGCTTTTGCGAAGAGCAGTTGCAATGAGTTTTGGTGGTGGTGCAACATTGGCCGCTGAGACTTCTAAAACAACGAAGTTTCCTGTGGTTTTCGATTCAAGAGCACCATGGTGAAGAGACCAAAGAAGAGTTGGAAGGAGAGGGAAAAGGAAGAGGAGGAGGAGGTGCTAGTGATAGAAGGGATTGAGTTTGAGAGGGAGTTGGGTGTGAAATTTGATGTGTATATTAACGACAAAGACGATGTGGTAGGTGGGCCAAGTAAGGCTGAGTTTGCAGGGAGCTTTGTGAGTGTGGCTCATAAAGATAAGCACAAATATAAGAAGATGAAGGCGGACTTAAGACTCGGGATAAGTGAGTTATTGGAGGATTTGGGTGCTGAAGATGATGAACATGTGTTGGTGACTCTGGTGCCCAAGTTTGGGAAATGGCATGTCACCGTTGGAGGGATCACAGTAGAGGAGTTTCACAAGTGATCGCTACCTGGTATTCAAACAAGTTTTCATAAAAGTCATGCGTGATCCTTAATTGCGTTATTCGTGAGCTTCAAGCTAAGATTTTCACCACTAAATTATTCAAATTTTTAGTTACTAAATAGTATGGTACTATGTGTCTTTTATCGTGCTCATTAAGATTCACATTACTGTCTTAATTATATCACATGTTAGACTACTACAACAACAACAAAAACAAAAAATATTCGTTTTAGTGAGTAATAATAGTAATGTATAAACAAATGACATTCATATAACAGTGGCATTTCAAAATGAATAAAAGATATAATTATGAATTCCAGTTATAATTTTTGTATATTTTTCATTGTTTGAAAATTAATGTTACGCAACACAAGTGGTTAGACAATCACCATAAACAAAAAAAAAAGTATTTTTTATATTGATTTCTTTATATTTTTTTTATATTTACTTGAAGAAAAAAAGAAAGAATTTTAAAATTGTTCTCACGCTACACAAATTGCCACACATACATCACGAAAAGAAACATGGAAAACTATCTATTTTGTTACATGATTATTAGAATAATATATTTATAAGTAATATATCTAATGCCCATTAAGAGAATTTCAAAATTAAGTGTTAAAAAAACGTACAAAATATTATAACAAAATATAATAAAAAAATTGAGAATGCATAAATCAAAAGAAAAATATTGACATTGATCAACCTTCTAAACTTTTCAATTCCTCTCCTATATTCATCTCACTCTTTTGTTCCTAATTCGTGGGAAGGTGAAAGATTGTCTTCATACTACGAAGCTTTGATATGTATACCAAGAAGTTGATGTTCCTTGGTTAGAAGAAGCCTACAACGCGTTTGCGAAGAGCAATTGCAATGAATTTTGGTGGTGGTGCAACATTGGTTTCATGTGGTTTTTGATTCAAGTGTGAGCACCATGGTGAAGAGACCAAAGAAGAGTAGGAACGAGAGGGAAAAGGAAGAGGAGGAGGAGGAGGTGCTGGTGTTGGTGATATAAGGGATTGAGTTTGAGAGGGAGTTGGTGTGAAATTTGATGTGTATATTAACGACGAAGACGATGTGGCATATGGGCCAAGTAAGGCTGAGTTTGTAGGGAGCTTTGTGAGTGTGGCTCATAAACATAAGCACAAACACAAGAAGATGAAGACGAACTTGAGGCTCGGGATAAGTGAGTTATTGAAGAATTTGGGTGCTGAAGATGATGAGCATGTGTTGAGAACTTTGGTGCCCAAGTTTGGGAAGGGGCATGTCACCGTTAGAGGGATCACAATAGAGTTTTACAAGTGATCGTTACCTGGTATTCAAAATTTTTTTCATAAAAGTCATGCGTGATCCTTTATTTTGTTATTCGTGAGCTTCAAGCTAGGATTTTCACCACTAAATTATTCAAATTTTCAGCTACTAAATAGCCTCGTATCATGTGTCTTTTGTCGTGCTCGTTAAGATTGACAATAGTGTGTTAATTATATCACCTGTTAGACTACTACAACAACAAAAACAAAAACAAATGACATTGATATTATATTGGCATTTCAAAATAAATAAATATATATTTATGAATTCCAGTTATAATTTTTTTGGGTATTTTTAATTGTTTAAAAATTAATATTACGCGACCCAAGTGGTCAGACAAACACCGTAAACAAAAAAAAAAATTATTCTTTACATTTAGTTCTATATATTTTTTTTATATTTTCCTGAAGAAAAAAAAAAGAATTTTAAAATTGTTCTCATGCTACACAAACTGCCAAATAAACACCATGGAAAGAAACGTGGAAAACTATCTATTTTTTTTACATGATTGTTAGAATAATGAGTAATATAACTAATGTCCATGAAGAGAATTACAAAATTAAGTGTTAAAAAAATGTACAAAATATTAAAACAAATATAATGAACAATTGAAAGAAAAAAAGAATTTTAAAATTGTACTCATGGTACACAAACTGCCAAATAGACACTACGGAAAGAAACGTGGAAAACTATCTATTTTTTTACATGATTGTTAGAATAATGAGTAATATAACTAATGTCCATGAAGACAATTTCAAGATTAAGTGTTAAAAAAAACGTACAAAATATTAAAACAAAATATAATGAAAAATTGAGAATACATAAATAAAAAGAAAAATATTGGCAATAATCTACCTTCTAAAATTTTCAATTCCTCTTCTCTATTAATCTCTCTCTTTTGTTCCTAATCATATAATTATGTTGTTTTTTTTCTTATCCTCTCTCCTCCTCTCAGATTTTTATTTGTCTTCAAAGAAGGGTAAAGAAAGAAAGAAAAAAGTGTGTTTGTATGAGGGGTGATGAGAAAAGAAGAGACAAGCGTAGAGAATATTTTTATCTATTTTTTCTCCTGCCTCCTTTCACAGGACAGATTGTGTATTTATATACACCACAATATGACTCCCTCTGAAACGTAAATCATAAACCACAGAAAATTATTGACTAGACTATAATGGGTGGAACACAATGGATCAACTCAACATCAAATATCTACCAATCTCAAAACCACATACCGACAACTTGTGTTAAGTTCAAAGACTCCCACAATTTTCTTCGAAAGCGCTTATTGTGGAGGGGAGGAGCGTGATCCCAATGGTTGCACTATGGAGAACATTCCTCATGGTCCTATTCATGTATGGATTGGTGATCACACGCAACTTAACTTAGAAGATATGAGAAGTCTCTATTTTGCAGTAAGAGACCCTATTTTTTATTCTTACCACGCTAATGTGGATAAGATGTGGACCATATGGAAAACAGTGGGAGGAAAGAGAAGTGATATCACAAACCCCTGATTGGTTGGAATCTAGATTTATTTTCTACGATGAGAACAAAAACCTTATTCGTGGGAAAGTGAAAGATTGTCTTGATACTACGAAGCTTGGATATGTATACCAAGACATTGATGTTCCTTGGTTAAAAGCCAAACTTACACCGCGTTTGCAAAGAGTAGTTGCAATGAGTTTTGGTAGTGGTGCAGCATTGGTCGCTGAGAGTTCCAAAACAACGAAGTTTCCTGTGGTTTTGGATTCAAGTGTGAGCACCATGGTGAAGAGACCAAAGAAGAGTTGGAAGGAGAGGGAAAAGGAAGAGGAGGAGGTACTAGTGATAGAATGTATTGAGTTTGAGAGGGAGTTGGGTGTGAAATTTGATGTTTATATTAACGACAAAGACGATGTGGTAGGTGGGCCAAGTAAGGCTGACTTTGCAGGGAGCTTTGTGAGTGTGGCTCATAAAGATAAGCACAAATATAAGAAGATGAAGACGAACTTAAGGCTCGGGATAAATGAGTTATTGAAGAATTTAGGTGCCAAAGATGATGAGCATGTGTTGGTGACTTTGGTGCCCAAGTTTGGGAAGGGACATGTCACCGTTGGAGGGATCACAATAGAATTTCATAAGTGATCATTACTTGGGATTCAAAAAAGCAAAAAAGTTTTAATAAAAGCCATGCATGATCCTTAATTGCATTATTTGTGAGGTTCAAGCTAGAATTTTCACCACTATAATTTTCAAGTTTGCAGTTACTAAATAGCCTCGTACTATGTGTCTTTTATCGTGTGCTCATTAAGATTCACATATCTGTCTCAATTATACAGTGGCATTTCAAAATAAATAAAAGATATATTTATGAATTCCAATTATAGTTTTTGGGTATTTTTAATTGTTTGAAAATTACGCGATGCAAGCGGTCAGACAAACACCAAAAAAAAAGCTATTTTTTATAAAAAAAAAGAATTTTAAAATTTTCCTCATGGTACACAAACTGCAAAACAGACACCACGGGAAGAAACTTGAAAAAACTATCTATTTTTTTTACATGATTGTTAGAATAAGATATATATGAGTAATATAACTAATGCTCATGAAGAGAATTTCAAAATTAATTGTTAAAAAACATACAAAATATTAAAACAAAATATAATAAAAAATTGAGAATACATAAATCAAAAGAAAAATATTGACATTGATCTACCTTCTAAACTTTTCAATTCCTCTCTTATATTAATATCACTCTTTTGTTCCTAATTCGTGGGAAGGTGAAAGATTGTCTCCATACTACGAAGCTTGGATATGTATACCAAGAAGTTGATGTTCCTTGGTTAGAAGACAAGCCTACAAGGCATTTGCGAAGAGCAATTGCAATGAGTTTTGGTGGTGGTGCAACATTGGCTGCTGAGACTTCCAAAAAAACGAAGTTTCCTGTGGTTTTTGATTCAAGTGTGAGCACCATGGTGAAGAGACCAAAGAAGAGTAGGAACGAGAAGGAAAAGGAAGAGGAGGAGGAGGTGCTGGTGATAGAAGGGATTGAGTTTGAGAGAGAGTTGGTGTGAAATTTGATGTGTATATTAACTATGAAGACGATGTTGCAGGTGGGCCAAGTAAGGTTGAGTTTGTAGGGAGCTTTGTCAGTGTGGCTCATAAACATAAGCACAAACACAAGAAGATGAAGACGAACTTGAGGCTCGGGATAAGTGAGTTACTGGAGGATTTGGGTGCTGAAGATGATGAGCATGTGTTGGTGACTTTGGTGCCCAAGTTTGGGAAGGGGCATTTCAGTGTTAGAGGGATCACAATAGAGTTTTACAAGTGATTGTTACCTGGTATTAAATTTTTTTTTTCATAAAATGCATGCCTGATCCTTTATTTTGTTATTCATGAGGTTCAAGCTAGGATTTTCACCACTAAATTATTCAAATTTTCAGCTACTAAATAGTCTCTTATCATGTGTTTTTGCTCATTAAGATTGACACTAGTGTGTTAATTATATCACGTGTTAGACTACTACAACAACAAAAACAAATGACATTGATACTATTTTGGCATTTCAAAATAAATAAAATATATATTTATGAATTCCAGTTATAATTTTTTTTGGTATTTTTAATTGTTTAAAAATTAATATTACGCGACGCAAGTGGTTAGACAAACATCGTAAACAAAAAAAACTATTCTTTACATTTAGTTCTATATATTTTTTTATATTTTCCTAAAAAAAAAAAGAATTTTAAAATTGTTGTCATGCTACACAAACTGCCAAATAGACACCATGGAAAGAAACGTGAAAACTATCTATTTTTTTACATGATTGTTAGAATAATGAGTAATATAACTAATATTTATGAAGAGAATTTCAAAATTAAGTGTTAATAAAACGTACAAAATATTAAAACAAATATAATGAAATATTGAAAGAAATAAAGAATTTTAAAATTGTTGTCATGCTACACAAACTGCCAAATAGACAGCATGGAAAGAAACGTAGAAAACTATCTATTTCTTTACATGATTGTTAGAATAATGAGTAATATAACAAATGTCCATGAAGAGAATTTCAAAATTAAGTGTTAAAAAAACGTACAAAATATTAAAACAAAATATAATGAAAAATTGAAAGATAAAAAGAATTTTAAAATTGTTCTCATGCTACACAAACTGCCAAATAGACACCATGGAAAGAAACCTGGAAAACTATCTGTTTTTTTACACGATTGTTAGATTAATGAGTAATATAACTAATGTCCATGAAGAGAATTTCAAAATTAAGTGTTAAAAAAACGTACAAAATATTAAAACAAAATATAATGAAAAATTGAAAGAAAAAAAAAGAATTTTAAAATTGTTCTCATGCTACACAAACTGCCAAATAGATTCCATGGGAAGAAATGTGGAAAACTATATATTTTTTTAGATGATTGTTAGAATAATGAGTAATATAACTCATGTCCATGAAGAGAATTTCAAAATTAAGTGTTAAAAAAACGTACAAAATATTAAAACAAAATATAATGAAAAATTGAAAATGCATAAATTAAAAGAAAAATATAGACAATGATCTACCTTCTAAACTTTTCAATTTCTCTTCTTTATTAATCTCACTCTTTTTTTCCTAATCATATAACTACGTTGTTTTTTTTTTCTTATCTGACTCCTTCTCTTAGATTTTTATTTGTCTTTCAAAAGAGAAAAAAAAAAAGAAAAAAAATGTGTGTTTGTATGAGGGGTAATGAGAAATTAAGAGAAAAGCGTAGAGAATATTTTTATTTATTTTTTCCCCTACCTCCTTTCACAGGACAGATTATGTATTTATATACACCACTGTACGTAAATCATAAACCATGGAAACTCGTTGACCTACACTATAATGGGGTGGAACACAATGGATTAACTCAACAAAAAATATATACTAATCTTACCACGATGTACCGACAATTTGTGCCAAGTTCAAAGACTCCCACCATTTTTTCGATAGCACTTACCATGGAGGGGAGGACAGTGATCCTGGTGGTGTCACTGTGGAGAACATTCCTCATGGTCTTGTTCATGTATGGATCGGTGATCACACGCAACCTAACTTAGAGGATATGGGAAGTCTCTATTTGTTAGGAATCCAAGTGTGAGTCTAAGTCCCACATTGACCAGAATTGAGAAAGTAGAGCACCATATTAAGGATCAAGGCCCATAAACCCATTGCCTTAAGCTTTTGGGTTGAGAGTGGTGTCAGTGTCTTATGTGGTTAGGCTCAGATTTCATTGGTGTTGTTTTCCCCAGTGAAACCCCCTCTGTAAAACCTGACACTAATTTGCAGCAAGTGACCCTATTTTCTATTCTCACCATGCTAATGTGGACCATATGGAAAACAGTGGGAGGAAAGAGAAGTGATATCACTGACCCCGATTGGTTAGAATCTGGATTTACGTTGATGTTCCTTGGTTAGAAGCCAAGCCTACACCGCGTTTGCGAAGAGCAGTTGCAATGAATTTTGGTGGTGGTGAGAGGGAAAAAGAAGAGGAGGAGGAGGTGCTGGTGATAGAAGGGATTGAGTTTGAAAGGGAGTTGGGTGTGAAATTTGATGTGTATATTAACGACGAAGACGATGTGGCAGGTGGGCCAAGTAAGG
>Ga0214545_1005347_pt1 | contig 23299 bp, 20 predicted proteins | sample CNSS4metaG_FD_160064 | JGI IMG/M metagenome (GOLD analysis project Ga0214545, IMG submission 160064) | Root nodule microbial communities from cowpea collected in UCLA plant growth center, Los Angeles, California, USA - CNSS4 | ecosystem: Host-associated > Plants > Roots > Nodule | place: USA...
TTATGGTTATGGTTATGCGGTCAGTCACTCCGAACCATCGGCTCTGATACCACTGATATGTTATATATATTTCATATAGGTTATGGTCATAGTCATGGTCATGGCATGGTCATTGAGAGATTGTGGTTCTATATGGTTATATGACATTAGTCTTACACATATAAGACCTTAGACACCACTTTTACACCAAAATCTTAAGGCAATGTTGTTATGGGCCTTTATTCTTATATAGTGTTTAACTTTGTCTTTTTTATCCAATGTGAAACTTTGAGTCACACTTGGACTATTCCCAACAGAAATTGATGAGGCGATGAAGAGTTAGAAGACAAAGAAAAACGGTCATAGAGATGATCTCTGCAGACACAAATCCATTGAAAGTATATAATAATATTGTATCTTTTAAGCGTAGATCTCAAAGCTTTTTATTGAAATATTTTAATAAGTCTCCCTACAAAAAGATAATTCCATGCCCATGTTACCTGTTTGCTGCAGAAAATAAAAAATGCGCAATTAATTAATTTTATACTTGAGAAAAGTCAAACTATTCAAAAATACTGATGGGTTTTTTAATCTTAGTAGATCTAGGGTAAGTTAATCTTATTACCACTCCAGCTTATTAAGATTTGATTTTATGGTTATTACTGTAGTCTTGTCTGTTGTAATTAATCTTGTTATTACCACTCCAGCTGATTGCTATTTATTTCTGAGCCCTAAAATACCCTTTCCACGCCCACTTTTACACATTTCTTATTTTTTTCTCCGATTTTTATTTTATTATTTTATTAAAGCGAGAATGAAGAAATATGGAAAAGAAAGCATTTTAATCTTAATACTTCTATCCTTTGTTTAAACTTCCCCTATTTAATGTTTAGATCATGATATGTTATAAGTAAAAATGGTTAAAATTTATTTGGCAAAAAATTATTATCTAAATACATGTATTTATAAAAGACTCGAAATTAAAGTTGTGTTTTTTAGGTACATGTACTATTCACAAGAAATGGGAAGAGATGATTAGGAGGTAAATAATGTGTTTTTTTTTAGGTGATACAAGGTGATGGAAGGAGATGATTGAAGGGATGGACTAAAAATTCAATCTCATCATCTACAGTGAGATTAGAGGGTGACACAGTTGGATTTATCAAATTACCCTTTATTATTTAATTTTTGTTACATATGATTTAAAGATTAAAATCAATACACGTGATGATTTTAATTCACTTCCTTAATTTTATGTTAACGGTAATAATAAAAATTTATTACTTCTAAAATTAACATTAAAAAGGAAAAAAAAATTCCATGTAAATTAATTATTTTCTACCTTATATATTAAATTTATTTTTATACAAAATATATTGTATTATTCATTTTCTATAAATATTTTTTTTATATTTTCAATCATTCAATAAAGTTTATAAAATAATTTTAAATTTATATATAATTTTATATTACCTATAATAATAAGGACATTTTAGTAATTTAACTTTTTTTCTACTAAAAGTTTTTTATAATATATCACATTTGTCAATTCCGTCACAAACTTTTACATACTTCACTTTCTAATTCACTCTAAAATCACTTCTGAATCACTTGAAAAAAAACAACACCAACTTCATCTTATAATTCTTTCAATCTCTTCCTCTTCCTCTCCTTCTAATCATTCCTCTTAAAAGAACACAGCTTAAAATTTTAGGAAAAACCTAATACACTGTTACAAGTATTATTTGTACTGTTTAAAAACTTGAATTCACATAACTGATATATATTTACAATTATAAATAGTACAAAAAGTTAGCAAAATAAAATTTAATATAATTGGCGAGTGATACAAATAAATACTTTGACACTTTATCTGTGTTTTATATGACAGAAATAATCGGTATATAATTTAATATAAGTGTAAAAATATTTAAAGAATAATCATTTCCTTTTTCAAATTCCTGAACTCATAATTAATTAAGAACTAGAAATTTGATAAATATAAAACAAATAATAAGTGTAAAAACGATAAGTGAAATTAACCTTTGATACATTTAGTTTTAAACAAAGGGATGAGGGTACGGTGAAACAAAAACAAATCACACAAAAACCGAACAGCATCGGCCTTTATTTCATAATGCATGTGTTTTTTTAGGAGAACATCTTGGTGAGATATTCTATGCGAATGGAAAAGATTTGACAAAAGTAACAAAAACAAAAATGCTCAAGTAAAGCAAATGAACCACAATGCCAATGGTGAGAAACAGGGCAAACTAAATATGAAATTCTTAACTACAAGCTACACTCTAAAGAAAAATATGGAAAGGGTGGGGAAAAATAAATTGCAATCAAGGACACTAGGATTACCAGAAGTCACACATTACAACTTTCTTTATGAATTCAATGAGACAATTTTCCTCCGACTCAAGCTCTTTCTTCTGGTTATTTGATATGAGATCGACAACTGTGTTTATGAGCACCAATCCATGAATAAAAGTCACAAAAATCTCCACCTTGTCTCCAGATTCTAAATTTGACATTATGCCATGCCAGTCTTCATCACAAAAGGAAATTACCGTGTCATGGTTGTGTATGTGGCATGTACACTTTGTGTAATTAACAATTAAAATAGTACTAAATTCAGGTTTAAAGATTTTAGGGATTGATAAATAAACAACACACAAAGTCGTTCCGGGCATGTCACGAACACTGAAAGAAACAGAGTGTCCATCACCCATATGGGTCAAACAATAAGGATCATTGACAGCTGGTAGAGAAACATCACAAGACTCACTGCTTGCCCTTGCCAATACCTGTACCGTAAGAAATCATTATTTTAACATTAAATTTTGCAAAGCTGGCATTTATAATCAAACACAATGTAATACAAATTCAAAAACATACCCATGGTAATTAATGTAAACAAATCTAATTAGTAGTTTGTTGTGTACATATCACTATCATGTCGTTAGGGATTTACAATGCATTTCTGTTTTCGCCTCTTCAAGTATATTTCTACGATGATTGGGAATATTGTGAAGCAAGTAGAGTAAGAATGTGAAAATAAAAGCATAATCGGTTCGTTAGTTCATTATTAAAATCTTAAAATCAGAAACTTTTAGATGAAGTTGTGTGACAATAAAAGCGAACGGTACTAAGAGTTTATTAGTGTAGTTTCTGTCGGATACTTCATTGCGATTATTTTAAGTTCACTTAATTAACAGCTGAAATGATACAGCGAATGTAATAAACAAAGGGAAAGTTAGAGAAGAACCTCAGATATGGTATCGCTGATAGTACTGAAGAATTCATTGTAGCTTCCAAAACCAATCAAAGAAGAGCTCAAGTGATGCTTCGAAATTCTTGATTCTGTAATATTCACACCATATTCAGCCAAAATAGTTTCAAATTGCAAAGATAGTTGAAACTCGGTCTCACATTGCACCAAAACACTTCGAAGATTTCTAAGGGAGCTAACCAATGGCGCAATATCATCCCAGCTATTATCATCCATTTCCATGCAAAATGAATGCATGTAAGATATGGGATTCATTGTTGGCGACATCCAAGACCGAATGATAACAGGAAAAAAACTACGAGACAATCCCTCAAATTGATGTATTGATATATGTCCAATGCTTTTTGAGCTTACAATTGAAAAAGGAAGTGATTTCACAGCTGTATTTTCAGCAATTAGAGTTATCAAGGATTCCATCTGCGTTATATCTTTATCCATTATCTCAATCTTGGAACAACCAGAGAGAATGAGAGTTCTTAAAGATTTCGACTTGTATATCCCTCTAGGGAGATTGCTTAGACTTGTACAGTCCTTCAAATTTAGCAGTAAAAGATTGCAGAGACATCCGATAGATTGGTGTACTTTTCGCAATTTTGGACAACATTTCAGAATGAGCTGTTCAAGACATGGTAGCCCTGAAAGGTCAGGTGTTTCTTTCAAGTGCATGGAGTGACTAAGATTAAGGAATTTTAGCGACCTCAAAACCTGCACCAAGATCTCACAAATGTTAGAAACGAATAACAAATATCATGGTACAATTGTTTTTAGCAAGCTTTGTGTTTAAATGAAGAATGGCTGGAAATAAAACCTGGGGTTGTTTCCAGACGAGTTGAAGAAGACTGTGTTTTAAATCAATGGCTATTGTGTCACCCCGACCATAGTCGTTAGGTAGGTATTCTGAAGAAAACCCTTGCAATCTAATCCATCTCAATTTCTCATAAAGGTAGTCAGGATCTTCGGTGAATTTTGTCTGTGGGTCTCTTAAATCTAAAGGATTAAGTTCGGAGAAATCTCTTGAGGTTAAAACCAATCTCTGCATCACTTCTGTCTTCTGTGATGAAAGGAGCTAAGAAAACAAATATTTGCATATGAGAAAGCAAACACTTACAAAAGAAGTTTCAAAACCATAGATAAAGAATATACTTACAGTATTATCTGGCAGTGCATATTCTACATCCTTCTCAAACCTCAGTTCAATGTTCTTCCCATGTTTGTTTCCTAAAATATCCAGACTAATTTGTCTTCCCATTTCTCGTAGCAAAGGATGCATTCCAAGTTTGTTGTTCTTCGTAACTTTTATGAGGCTACGCTCTATCAAGACTCTTATTCCACTATCAGCGTCTACTACACAGCCATTTAGGATCTTCGTAGCATAGGCTCTGTCCTTACCAACAAAGAAACAACATACATCAAGGAATAAATCTTTTGCCATTTGATTGCGTAAACAGTCGAAACTTATTTTCAATTTATGTATAACAGAACGCTGGGGATTTTTCTCTAATTCAAACAGTACACTAAACCATTCTTCTTCCGTCGTTTCAAATAAAGTACTTCCAATGACTTCAAGAGCTAGAGGTAGTCCTCCACAATAATCAACTACTCTTTCGACAAGTTCATTGTATTCTTGTTTTGGTTTTGCTTCTCTAAATGCGTGCCAACTAAGAAGCTTAATGGACTCCATTTCGTTCATTAGCTGTATCGAAAATACAGAATCTGAATGATTGACCAATAGGTCTCTATCTGTTGTTGTAATGATTATTACGGTTCCTCCACTGAGCCTTTTACGATATCTGCATAAGTCAAAAAATGGACCATACTCATTCATATCATCAAGTACAATGAGCACTCGTTTCCCAGAAAGTGTTTCCATAGTCATTTTTCTTCCCATCTCAACGCTATGTATCTCCACTTTTCTTTTTAGTACATCTGAAAGAAGTTGTCTTTGTAAACTAACATACCCTCTCGTTAGATTAACTTCTGAGATATCTTCAACGAAACTTTTCTCCGTGAATGTACCATGAATATGATGGTAGATGGCTCTGGCAAGAGTGGTTTTACCAGATCCTCTCTCTCCCCATATTCCTATTATACAAACTTCCTCGGATTTATCTTTGATAGTTTGAATCACATCCTGCACGCGGGATTGTAATCCAACTGGAAATTTAGTAACTGACAAGACTGGTAAATTAAGTACGCTCTTAACAATGTTGTCCACTAGTTCAGCATCGCTCCTTCAAGTTCAACAGCAGTTATACAAGAAGTCATGTATTAACAAAATTAAATTACAAACTTAAAGTATGATTGGTTGAGAGAGTGATTTACCAATGATTGCTCTCATCCCATCCAAAGAAGTTTGCAGCTTTGGTGAGTGCTTGGCTCCATCTCGACAAGCCATCCTCCAGTTGTTGCCCTAAAAATGTTTGTCGTGCAGTAGCCTTCAAGGTTTTCCCAAAATCACCCTTCTGAAGACGTACATCAGATGGTTGGATTTCGTAATATACGGGCAGAACATGTCGGCAATAAGTTTGGTGCCATTTGATGATTTGTTGAAGCTGATTCAGACACCAAGCAGATTGAGAATAAGTTTTGGTGAAAACAACAATCGCTACCCGACAGAGGTTGAGAATAGGTTGTTGGATGTGCGTTGACTTCACTGCATTCTGGTGGTGAAGGAAAGTGGTGAGCCCAACCGTAGAGAAGGCAAATTCGAGATGAGAAACAAATTTCCTGTGGATGTCTTCTCCAGTAAAGTTGATCAACACATCGTAATTCCGTGGGAGTTTGGACGATGAAGAGACGAATTCCATGGAAGGAGTGAAAGAGATGATCTGTACAGACACAAAACCATTCAAAATGATAATGGTCTTATATAATATTATTGAAATGTCTTAACGAGTGCCCCTGGGATACTTCGCTTATATTTACTTTCACCGGTGGCACTTCAACATCTCTTTAAATGTATAACATAACAATTCTTTTTCAAAATACTACGTTCACAGGCGCTACAAGACGCTAATGCACATTTGTATAAAGATTTTTTAAATGTAAATATAGTACGTTAATAGGTAACAATAATATAATATTATTAAGTTAATTTACAAAATAAATTTATATTTATTAAAAAAATTAATTGTTAATAAAAAAGAAAAAAAAATAGTTTTCTAAAAAATAAATAAAAATAACTATAAATTTTAAAAAATTTAATAAATAATTATATCAAATAAAATTGGTATTATAAAATGTGAAATAAAAAATCTAATTTATATATTATTATAGATTATTTAGGGCAGAGGAAAAGGTTATGTTAAAGAAATAAAATAGAATCTAGTATAGAACCTAGTAGTTGCAAATATTATCAATTTTATATTGGACATTCAAACAGCACAACCCTTGTTTCGCTTATATTAATACTACACAGTTTTAGGCTTTTATTTATAAAACGATAAATACAGTGTTTACAGATATCTATAATCTCATTTTTTTTTTATCTAATTATTTTAATACTGATTAGTCAGCATATTAGACTATATCAGTTTGGTTTTGGTTTAACAATTTCAAAAGGTCTAGGTCACATTTTTCTTGGACTTATTTTATTGCATTATCAGTCATTAGCTTGACCTTAGCGTGTATTATTTTATTTTAACTGTGTTCGTACAATTGTTTTGGAGGTCATTTGCGAAATTCCTTTGGGAAATTTATCCACCCAACTAAGTGGACTGCATCTTGGATTATGCTAAAGGAAATTTATTTAGCTTATATACAATAATACCACATTGATGGGATTATCCCAACAACTTTTTGGAAAGTTTATTACAACTGTCAAATTAACGGGGTCCAATAAAAGTTCTAACTTTCAATTTCTTCTCTCAGATAGGTTAGTTCAGGTCAAGGTGGATTTGGTCCTATTATAAGATTTTAATTAACATTTAAAAATAATACTTTTAGTTTTGGTCATATATTGTATCACATAGGTCGGTTTAGGTCAGAGTTAAATTGGACAGTTTTGGACGAAAATTTCAAATGAGCTTTCTCGAATAAAGGATCGAGATGGACTGATTCAGGTGAAAAGTCAAGACAAATCAAAATTCAAGATGGATCGAATTGGATAAAAGGTAAAAAATGGTTGGTCCAGGCTGAAGCTAAACGTTAGGATGAGTCAGTCTTGATGAAAATTTGGTTAAATTCGATTGAGTGTACCTCAATTGAAATTTGGTTAAATTTGACGTCTCATCTCGTCCCGTCTTATTTTTAGCTTATGCGGACTAACAGGTTCAACATTCCAGCCCATCCTACATTTTTTTTTTTGCGGATCTATAGGCCGCTCGCTTGACTGTGTCATTTTGGATTTCTTTAATGATAATTAGTTACCTTAATCCTCCATCAATTATCCTTAATTGAATCTATTAAGGTAATGTTGCCATCGGGGGCCGAGGTCATCTTGCCCTATGTAAGTTCTGGAGCCGTGCTCATCTCATCCTCAACCTTCTTTTATAATTTGTTTATGAACGTTAGGATCTTTGTATGGTTAATAGTTATTTATTAACTTATATATATTGATTATACCTTTTCTTAAATGATAACATTAGCTGATATTGAAAAAGATTTTTTTTGGGAATTGTAATTATGTGGGAAAAGGAATCACTAAAGTAACCTAATGCTATAGGAAGTAGATGAATCTTACGTAATGAAATTATTTTATAAACTTTTTTATGACTTTTCTTGTTTTAATCAGCACAGTGAGTAACACTTTCTATATAAGCGACACACAGAGTATAAATATTTTAATTTATCATAATATAAGTCCATTTTACAATACTGGAAGTCTAAAATGTCAATAAAAATGTTGCCCACGATAGTATAAATAGTTTTTATACTTGTTTAAATAATTATTTTATTGAATCTATTTAAAACATTGTATTTGGACATATGAAATGAATATTAATTTATAAGAATTAAGTTTAAAGCCGTTTTCACAAAATTAAAATAATTTGTGAAGACTATTTAAATTACAACTAAAAACTATAATGAAACTTATAAATTCAAATCGAAAACAACTGATATATTTAAATAGATTTGAAAAAAAAAACACTAGTTAAAAGCTGAAAACTAAAAATTGCAACTGAAAACTATAATGATACTTATAAATGTAAATCGGGAACATCTGATATATTTAAATTATACATAAAACAAATAAAATAAGTGTGAAAACGAGAAGTTGAATTTTTTTTTTATTTAGTCTTAAATTAAGGATGAAGCAAATCCAAACACATAAAATATCGAACAACAGTTGTCTTTATTTCGTAATGAATGTCTTTGTTTAAAAGTTTTTCTTAAAGAAGTGTCATTTGATATTTTGGACTTATTACATCGGCCATATCACTTATGTAGTAGTTCCCGATGAAATAAGTGTTTGATATATTACATCGGTTGCTGGATCTGCTGTAATAGCTATAACATATTATCTCGGTGTAACTTTAACTGTTGTAAGAACTTTAAAAATAAAAAATTAGAACCAGAACATATTACATCGATTAAGGTAAGAATCGATGTAATAGGTTGTATATTACATCGGTTATGATTACAACCGATGTAATAGGGAGATGTTTTTTTTTTTTCAAAAGTGAACTTATTTTAGGAACTATCCAATAAACCGCCCAAGTAAAACCAAAGAAATACAATGTGAGTAATGAAAAAGTGTAAAATAAACATGAATTTCTTAACTATAAGATATACTCTAAAGAAAAACAAAGAAAATTTATAAATAAATAGCAATCACGGACACTAGGATTAATTCCATAACTAAAGTGATCCCGCAGTTCTCAAACAAGATGAATGACTTATCACAACTCACATTACAACTTTCTTATGAACTTAGTGAGATAATTCTTCATTGGTTCAGGCTCTTTTTCTAAGTTATTTGACTCACCACATATCAGATAGACAATTGTGTTTTTTACGACCAATCTATGACTAAAACTCACAAAAATCTCTACCTTGTCTCCATATCCTAAATTTGATACTATTCGATGCCAATCTTCATCATTAAAGGAAATTATTGAGTCATGCTTGTGTATCTGGCATGTACACTTTGTGTAATTAACAATTAAGACAGTAGTAAATTCAGGTTCTATGATTTTAGGAGTTGATAAATAAACAACACACAAAGTCATTCCCTTTATGTCACGATCTGAAGGCACAGTGAAGGAAACAGAGTGTCCCTCACCCATATGAGCCAAACAATAAGGATCATTGAAAACTGGGAGAGAAATATCATAAAACTCACTGCTTGCCAATACCTGTACCATAAGATAAAAAGTTTCTTCATTTATCTAATTATGCTATTCAAATTGTATTATGTAACCATTATTTTAACAATAGAAATTACAATGTGGCCATCAATAACCCAACAACAATGCAATACAAAATGCAAAACATATCAATGGTAATTAATATAAACAAATATGATTGATATTTTTTATGTGTATATATATCACCATCATGGCGTTAGGGATTTAGAATGCACTTCTGTTTTCCTCTCTTTCCGTATATTCCTACAATGATCTGGAATATAATACTTGTGAAGCAAGAAAGTCGAAACAAAAGCATAATCACTTGATTAGTTGCTTGCGAAAACCAGAATATTTTAGATTAAGTTGTGTGGCAATAGAATTATTTTATGCTTAATTGCTAAAATGATGGTGAAGTTAATAAACAAAAGGAAAGGTAGAGAAGAACCTGAGATACGTTATTGTTAATAGTATCGTTGTATCTTCCAAAACCAATCAAAGAAGACCTGAAAGGATGCTTTGAAATTGTTGATTCTGCTTGATTATTTATACCATATTCGACCGGAATAGTTTCTACTTGATTACATAGTTGAAGCTCAGTGTCACATTGCACCAAAGCAGTTCGAAGATTTGCAAGGGTGCTAAGCAATGGCACAATATCATCCCAGCTATTGTCCTTCACATCCATGCAAAACGGATCAATATAAGATATTAATTGGATTCATTGTTGGCAACATCCAAGACCGAATGATAGAAGGAAAAAAGTTATGTGACAATCCCTCAAATCCACGTAGGGATATGTATCCAAAACTTTTTGAGCTTACAATTGAAAAAGGGACTTGTTTCACAACTGTATTTTCAGCAATTAGAGTTACCAGGGATTTCATATGCACTATATCCTTTTCCGATAGGTCAATCTTGGAACAACCAGAAAGAATGAGAGTTCTTAAAGATTTCAACATATATATCCCTACGGGGAGATTTCTTAGACTTGTACAACCTCTGGATAAGGATCGAAGAAATCTCTCATGTTTAAAAGCATTTTCACAGGCAATCTCTGAATGACTTTTGTCCGTTGCGATGAAAAGAACTAAGAAAAACATATATATTGCACATGAGAAAGTAAACACTTTAAAAAAAAAAAAAAGTTTCAAAACCATAGATAAAGAATGTTCTTACAGTATTCTCTGTCAGTACATATTCTACATCCTTATCAAGCCACAGTTGACTAATCTTCCCAGGTTCCTTTCCTGTAATTTCACGAATAATTTCTCTTCCCATTTCTCGTAGCAACGAATGCATTCCTAATTTGTTATTCTTTTCAACTTGTATGAGGCTACGCTCTGTGAGAACTCTTATTCCATTATCAACATCTACTCCGAAGCCATTTAGGATGTTTGTAGCATAGACTCTGCCCTTACCAACAAAGAAACGACATACATCAAGGAATAAATCTTTTTCTATTTGATTGCATTAAACATCGAAGCTTATTTTCAATTTCTGAGGAACATTGTTTTGGGGACGTTTTGCAAATTCAAACAATACACCATTCCATTCTCGTTTCGTCCTTTCAAATAAACTACTTCCAGTGACTTCAAGAAGTAGAGGTAGTCCTCCACAATAAGTAACTACTTTTCTTGCAAGGTCATTGTAATCTTCTTTTGGTTTTGCTTCCCTAAATGCGTGCCAACTAAGAAGCTCAAGGGACTCCTTTGCATTCATTCGCTCTATCTGAAATACAGAATCAACTTGATGTCTTATCAGTAGGCCTTCGTTTGTTGTTGTAATAATTATCACAGTTCCTTCACTGAACCTTGCACGACATCTGCATAAGTCTAAAAGAGTACTATACTCATTCATATCGTCAAGTACAATGAGCACCCTTTTCCCAGAAAGACTTTCCCGAATCATTCTGCTACCCATCTCAACGCTATGTATCTCCACCTTTGTTTTTAGAACATTTGAAAGAAGTTGTTCTTGTAAATGAACATGCCCTCTTATTTTACCAACTTGTGCAACATCTTCAATGAAACATTTCTCCTTAAATGTACCATGAATTTGATGGTAGATGGCTTGGCAAGGGTGGTTTTACCCGATCCTCCCCCTCCACATATCCCTATTATACAAACTTCTGAGGATTTGTTTTTGATAGTTTGAATAAGATCTTCCATGTGGGACTGTAATCCAACAGGAAATTTAGTAGCAGACAAGACTGGTAAATGAAGAACGGTCTTAACAATTTTGTCCACTACTTCAGCATCACTCCTTCAAGTTCAATTGCAATTATTGGAGAAGTCATATTAACAAAATTAAAGTACAACCTTAAAAGCATGGTTGATTGAGTGAGTGATTTACCTGTAATTGCTATCATCCAATCCAAACAAATTTGCAGCTTTGGTGAGTGAAAGGTTCCACATGGACATGCCATGCTCCAGTTGTTGTCCTGAAAATGCTTGTTGTGCAGTTGCCTTCAAGGTTTCTCCAAAATTACCCTTCTGAAGTCGTACATCAGATGGCCGAATTTCGTAATATACGGGCAGAACATGTCGGCAATAAGTTTCGTGCCATTGAATGATTTGTTGAAGTTGATGAAGACACCAAGCAGATTCAGAATATGTTTGGGTGAAAACAACAATTGCTACCCGACAAAGTTTGAGAATAGGTTGTTGGATATGCACTGCATTGTGGTGGTGATGGATAGTGGTGAGTCCAACGGCAGAGAGGGCAGAATCGAGATGAGAGACAAATTTCTTGCGGATGTCTTCTCCACTAAAGTTGATTAGCACATCGTATCTTCGTTGGCGTTTGGATGACGAAGACGCGAATTCCATGGAAGGAATTGATGAGGCCATCAACTGTTAGAACAAGAGAACGCAATAATTCTTATACATCATCTTTAACGACACAATCATTCATGGCACACTACGATTAATACTAATTTTTTCATGGAAGCGCGTTTAGACCATTACAGAACCTCTTTTACTTTAACCATTTAAGAAATTAGACCAACACCCACTTTCAACAATACCAACAAAATAATTACTTTTTTTATATAACGTATTAACTTTACTTTTTATTTAAAAGCACTACATCGTGTCTCTTTTTATATGCTCACACCCCTTTTTTATGTTTTAAAAGCATAAGAATTGCAGTCTCTTTTCACATTAGACATATCTTTAAAAAAATATATATTTGAAAGGTCATTGTAATTCTTTATATTGACTTTTGAAGTCTAGCTTGCTCTGGTATCGTATTTCAAAACTTGTTTATGCTTTAATATTGTTCTGGATGATTGAAGAGTGCATATCGTGACTGTATATTTAGGTTTATGCTAGCTGAAATAGGAGAAAAGAAAGGGAAGAATAGTGAGATAGTTGAACCCATGTACGAGCTAAAATTAAGGAGAAAACCGGGTGAAAACTAGTTTTTTATGTTTTGCTATTATTTTGGATTTGAACATGAGTATTAAGAAATGAAATGATTTGAATTGCCTTTTCACATATAACAATTTGACAAATTAGAGGTAAAATATCTTGTTTAAGTTTTTAAGTTTGTTTCATAGCTTTTTAGATAAGTTTAGCTTGGTCTCCGGTTGAAATAATAGATGGATTATGTTTTGAGGATAATTATCTGTGACATCTTTTTGGCCTTTTCTGCATGCCCATGATTCTCTTTCACTCCATAAATGAAATTGCTACTTTGCACACTTCTCTTGGGAGGGGAACTACAAGAAAAAGCTTCCATCAGCGTCTCTAAAAATTCCACTCAGAGGTATAAAACGGACGTTATTGCGTCGAGTTGAGTGAAGTTATAGCATTTTGAATTTCATTTCCCATTTATTAGATCCTCTATCAAGAAAACATTTAATTTCTACTGAAACCAATAAACATAAAGTTGCATGATGATCGAGAGAGAGTGACAATACAATACATGAGAAAATATTAAATGTTGAAATCGAGATCGAATAAAAAGTATAGATAAGTATTACATAAAATAAGAAAATAAAAATGAAAAAATGACATTAGTCTCTTCACGATATTCCGGCCGACGTGGAGATAATGCTGAAGCCGATGCCCCCGAACGACACTCGCAAAATGCTGCCGACCCTTCTCAACAGACTTTTTTTTTAATGCTTTTAGATTTAGTTTTTGGCCCGTTCGGTCATTTTGAACTATTTTCAGTATAGGTTATAGCCACCGCTTAAGCCATGGTAAAAGACCTAACCAGTCTGCTTGGCTCTCTTTCAAGGGAGAGAGCCTTCACTCCGCCATCGGGATACTAGGTGAAATGGGTTACTTCACTCCTATTCATTGATGTTTGGACGGAGGTATTCTTGAGAGTAAACCTTTATTCTTGGATAGATGCTTTATTGCTGCTCCCTTTATTATATAATGATCTACCACCTTGTTTTCAACGTTTTTGAGAATTAAATTAGTTATATTTAAAGTTTATAGTAAAATGTCAATAAAATAAAATTGACATATGAGAATGAGAGACACATTTATTAAAAATTTAATTACTGATTATGATATTATCTTTATTGACTTTGTCAAGTCAGAAAGAAATATTACAGATCTCACTACCAAAAAAGTGGGAAATAGTGACCGCTTTCGGTGACTGAAAATGACAGTGATTATTAGTGACCGAATCAGTGACCAAATATATTTTCTTAAATGAGTGACCGATTTAGTGACTGATTTTTTGGTTATAAAATAACAGTAACAGAATCGATTACAATTTTATTTATTTATAATGTTACTATATATTTTTAAGTTACCAAAAGTTACCCTCTCAAATTTCACACTATTTCCCTCTCAAATATTGACTTTCACGAGACCACCAAATATTCACTCTTAAATTTCAGTTTCATGGCTTTAATTTTGAGACCACCAAAGTCATCCTCACCATTCATCATCGTCGCTTCACAAACCATTCCCTACGAACTAGAACCAAGCCCATTCACGAACCGGCTTGAGGTCGGTCCCTTCACAAGCGAGCTTGATGCCCCTTTTCGAATGAGAAGAACGAGCTTGACGAACCAAAAACAGTCCCCTTCACCAACTAGACTTGTCTCCTTCACGTACTAGACAAGCAGAAACCCTAATTTGGGGGAAGCATAAACCCTTCATGAGAAATTAATTGTTAAAGTAAGCGCTCAAAATTTGTATTGCAACGCATATTTCTCTTACTTATGGAGGGTTTTATGATGGGTTTTGGGTTTATGTTTTAGGTATTCATGGATGATTTTCGTTCATATTTGATTTTTTTTTTTTGGTTTTCTGAAACTAGGGTGTGATCTGTAACATGTAATCACCATACTATGGACTCCTCACCCATTAGTAGCCGACAGGAACTCAACCAGTTCCATGCCCATCATGTTTTCAACTACCAAGCACATCCCAAACCCCTATTGGACTTACTCCTTCAAGCCCAAACACCACACCACATGCATATACATCCTATACTTAGGAAAAAGTATCCAAATCACACCCACAAGCACATACAAACATGGAAAAATCGCATAAACTCGCTTAAGCCAGGGACTCTCGCCCAAGCTAAGCCCACAGCCTCGCTTAAGCTAGTTCACCTCGCCTGAGCGAGCTCAAAACAGTGGCTGCATCACGTTGTCTCGCTTAGGCGAGATTCTCTCGCCTGGGCGAGTCACACCTTCGCTCAAAACAACACACAGACCTCGCCTAGACGAGTATTCGACAAAAACATCACCCCTGCACTTCGAGAACTCGCTTAGGCGAGCCATTCTCGCCTAAGCGAGAGTGTTAGTCGCTCAAAACTCAAGCGTGTTCGTGTGAGCATCATAAATCCTAAGTCCAAGGTTAACTATTTGTGTGATTTGAAGGTTGAAAAGCCTTGGGGTATTAAGGTCTTGGACAAGAACTAACTAGACTAAATTAGTTGGGTAATTGATATTATTAATGTATGTGTTATTTTCATTATGAGCTCACCCTTTCTGTTTGTGTTTGGCGATGATCATGTGATTTGTTACACGGGAGCAGATGATATGACAGGTGATGCTGGCAATGCATAGAGATGGAGAGAGGGTTAGCTTGGGGACTTGAGCTAGGAAATACATTATGTTTTCTTCTATTTTGTCGTATTTTGGAAATTGTAATAAGATTATTACTTTAGCTTTAATCGAATTTTGTCGTATTGAATAATGTTTTAAATTTCCCGTGTTTTGGGAAATGACATTTTAATAAATGAGGTTTATTTATTAATTTATTATTTTATTATTTTAAATCCGTAATATCCGGTCGGGATGTTACAATGTACATTTTTATAATGGTTCCCAGAAAATACAAATTGCTAATGGAAATACTCTTTCTACCATTAATATTGGTGACCTAAACCTTGATTTTTAGAATGTGCTGGTCTCGCCTGGACCTGCTTCAAATTTATTGTCTGTTGGTAAATTAGTAGACAATAATTGTGATGTTAAAATTTTTCGGTCTGGTTATCTTGTGTAAGAGCAAGTATCGGGGAAGGTGATCGTGAAGGGGCCTAAAGTGGGATGATTGTTTTCACTCCAATTTATTTATAATCATTTGTCTTTCTCTTGTAATAATGTTCTAAATATCTATGAGGTTTGACATAGAAAATTTGGTCATCCAAATTCTATTTTTTTGTCTCACTTATTTAAAACTAGTTTGTTGGGAAATAAAATTGTTCTTCTTGATACTCATTTTTCTTGTTTTGTTCTTAAATTGGCTTAAAGTAAAACTTTTCCTTTTTCAAATAGTGTTCACCGTGTTTCGTCTTGCTTTGAAATAATTCATAGTGATGTTTGGGACATGCCTCTTGTTGCTTCTCATGCTCATTATAAATAATTTGTCACACTTATCGATGATTACAATCACTTGGATATATTTTCGTTACTCTAAGTCTGAAGTATTTTTCATGTTTAAGAAATTCATGGCATATGATGAGACTCAATCCAAACCAAAATTCAAACCTTCCTCTCAAATCTTAGTGGTAAATACATGTCTCATGTGTTTCAAGAATACCTTCAACAAAATGGTATTGTATCTCAATGTTCTTGTGCTAATACTCAGCAAAATTACATTATTGAATGGAAAAATCGTCACTTGCTTAATGTGAGTCGCACATTTGTACAAGCTTTTGTTCCATCCAAATTTTGGGTGGAAGCTCTATATACTATTGTGTTTTTAATCAATCGTCTTCCTTCTATGGTAATTGATTTTGACTCTCCTTTTTTTCGCCTTTTTCAAACTCACTCTGATTATAGTATTTTACATACTTTTGGATGTGTGTGTTTTGTTCATTTAACCCCCGCTTAAAAGGCATAAGCTTGAGGAATAACAGGTCCAGTGTGCCTTTTTGGGGTATAGTCCCTTTCATAAGGTTTTTGTGTGTTGTGATACTTCTAATCAACATTTCGCATTTCCAGAAATGTGACATTTTTCGATAGGCAATTTATGTTTCCTTGTCTTTCTCTTCCTTCAAATGATTTTGCTATTCTTCCCACATTTTCTACACTATCCTCACAACAACAAGTTTTCACTCCCTTTTTCGACTCCAATCTGCCACTTGTATCTATACTAATTTCACTAAGACAATCTGGTCGAATATCTCGTGCTCCTAATAGGTATTTGTCAGTGTAGGGAAAGGAAATAGACGCGGTTATTTTTAACTTTTGACTTCGAGTTCGCACCCAAGTCATATGCAGGCAAGGTAAAACGGCAATTGTTTATGCCTCAATTATGAACCAAGGCATATTTGAGCGTTACTACCTCGATTCCCTCCATAACCAAGGCCTAATAGGTATCTGAAATATAAAAAAGAAAATAAAGTGTACTTTCTGCCTCAGGTCTAGTCCAATTGAGGCAGAAAGTGAGATATACTACCTCGGTTATATCCAAACTGAGGCATATTAGCTATTAAAAATTAAAAAAAAAAATTGAAATAACCTTCTGGCTCGGTTTTGGTTACAACCGAGGCTAAAGGTGTCATTTTTTTAAAATACAAGTTTTGTTTCTTTCATATCCAACACATTAAACCTTCAAATTTTCAATCAGAAAACCAAAACTAGCTAGAACCAGAAGCCAAATGCTATTCAAATAGAAAATGTGGCAAAATACTTAAATGTTATTTATATTAATGTACTATTCATTACAATCTCATATGCTACCATAAACAAATATACTAAGTATTATTGTACATTTGTATAATGTACTTTGCACAAGTTATCCTTAAATATTTGATGGACTTAGGAGAATTGATGTAGTGGTATTGAATCTTTGCACACAAGATAATAATTTAAATTAGTACATAAAATAAAACAAAATTGCATACAAGTATTTGATATAGTGAAATTATTACCGTTTCCCAACCACTTGTGATACGAGTACGTATAACCGTTGACATCCATTGCATTAAATAGTAACTGCACTCATATGATCAGTTTGTAAATTAGAGTACAATGAATGTACAACTATAAGTAATTGAAGAAGAAAATCATAGGCTCGGACTAAAATTAAGAACCTGCGAATGTTAAACGTCAGCAACGGAGGATAATACCTACAACTCTACTCATAGTATAAGGTATTTTCAGATATTAATCATTACATATGTTAAAAAAAAACAGCAACCTTAGAGTCAACCTCTTAAATAACCGTAATGAACACCGGAACAAGAACTCCAGGCGAAATGTCTTCCCTTCCATTAATAGATTTATAGAGAACGCAAGAGAAAGCTAAAGAACTAGGTGATTGAGTGTTTATTAATTATGTTGGACATTTTGTCTCCTAAGCCCTAGGTCTCATAGAAATGAGGTTTCATCTTGCATCTTAATTTGCATTAACAGTAAGAAATCAGAATTGTTCCGTGCAAAATCAAAACTTGGAAGTGATCAAGGCATCTGGCAGTTGGGTGTTGATACTAAAATCTAGGAATGCCTTTGATTACGACACACAATAAAGCTTACCAAACCAAACAAAAAAACCCTCAAATTTGGCAGCTTTGATTTCAAACAAACAATGACACCAGCTACCAATATTTAATAATATTATAATAAGAGTTTTTAGTTTGTAAACATCACCTTTCAAAAATTTGAATGGGAAATTCTGAGAAATTGATATAGTAGTAAGAGGTATAATTTTAGATTATATTATCCTTTAATCCTCTTAACGTAACGAACATTTTTATGTTTTTCATTTACAATTAGTCAAACTAAAACCGAGAAAAGGATGTGTTTATAAACTTTTTATTCTGTAATTGAATTTTCATTAGAAAATTCAAAGAAGAAAAAGATAAAGTCTCTTTTAAGCAGCTAGTGGTGGAGTGTCTATTTCTTTGGTATAATCGCGGTTTACAAAATAGATTAAACGGCTATAAATAAAAAATCATTATTGTTATTTCAATAAATAAATCGAACTATAACACAATCATTTAAACATTCAACAAATTTATCAAGGGTATATATTTCATTCAAAGACAATCGTTATAGTGTTTTATAGAAATCCTGAAATAATTATCACCATTTATTTAAAATGATAAATATAATAACATTCGTTTATCTTTCTATTAAATTAAGTTTAAGAAAATTCAAGTTGGAAGAGTTTATTGATTGAGTAGAAGGAACAATTTCTTAAAAATTTCCCATAACGTTCGTATTTGGAAGACCAATCCCTGCAACGTAAAATTTTCTAATAAAAGCCTCACTATTGAATGCAAATACCATCCCCAACCAACTTTAATATGCATGACCTTCATACCTAATGGAGGCCCTTAACAATTAACTCAATTTCCCAATTGATTCAAAAAAATATTCAATTTGATAAAGGACAATTTTCTGATCTACTACTTATGCAAAATCAAGGTAGTAGAACCAAATGCAAGAATTACGCACAGTGCCTTCATATATATATATATATATATTATGCATTATCTTCACACAATCAGAATCGTGATGGGACAATAAAAAAAAAAAAAAGAAACGGGTTCAAAAAAGATTTGGAGTCGTCACCATAGTTTTTTATTAAAATTATGAAAAACCTTAAGATTAAAGCAAAGTTTGCGAAAAAAAATAGATTTTTGGATCTAGGAGTCGGTTACGCATAAGAAAAATCTTAGCACCCGACCACGCCTGCCCGAGGACAGTACCTTTAATTAAACAAGCAAGTTGATGTAATTTTTCCCAAAAATAATAAGACAAGTAATAATAAAAAGAAACAGATATTTTTGTAATTTTTTATGCCCGACAAGGATTGACAAAGGTCCTACGTATTCTCGTTCATAATGAGAAATCAGTATTACGTCATTCTTTAAAAGACTTGTCTGCAAATATTCCTATCCCTTCCTCTGTGTCACAATCTAGTGTTGGGTGTAAACAATAGGGCAAGATGAGGCGTGAGTGTTTGGTGCTGGAATGAGTTGGCGATGGACTTTGGGAGGAGAAAAAACGGAGAAGGTGTATTCGTGAATTGTGGAATCGGGGAAATGAATATGAGATGAATGAAGGATAGAAGAAAGGATGATGTTGTGATGAGCGTAATAAAGATGGCAAGGGTTGCGTGTGTAATGGGTATTTGATGGGTTTTTTTTTTTTTTTAATCAGCACAAAAAAATATATTGAATAGGGACAATTGGGTTGTCCCAACCCATACATAACGTAATATATACAAAAAGAAAGACAAATGGCAACGATATACCATTCCTTCTCTAAATGATGCTGAAAAAAAAACATTATCATGACAACAATCCCATTGAAGACTAAGTTTTACATTATAGTTCATTTTCTATAACAATGCCAAAAGCATCTATTCAAAAAGTCCTCCATGCATACTTGAATCAAACATAGTCTCAATTCTTTTCATTGTAGATTTTGTGGTCTTCAATGGATCGTCGACATAATCCTACAACCATGAAAAAAAACCATATCCAAGAATCCCACAACAAAAAAACCATAACATCATGCAAAAATAAAACACATAAAGACACATAATGGTGACAACTCACTCATTATGCTTTTCAAAACATGCATAAGAGATCAATGGAGTTTTAGATGTTATGATTAGAGTCGCATTAATTTTAGACACGTGGTTGGGCATAAGCACCAGTCCGAATACGAAAAAGATGCTCTTGGGTACTTCTTTATGATCCAGACCCATGTTTTAACTTGTGCCAAAGAAAACATTTCCTCAACATCTACTTTTGCATTCCTAAAAATGATATTATTCCTTTGGTTCCAAATACTCCAAATTGTTGCCACCCACATACATCTCCAAACAATATTGCAACTTTTACTTAATCCTAGGTGTTCGAATTGGAGAAAATGAATCTCAGCAAAATTATGATGTACTGAGTAGAGTCCTAACCAAGAATCACACATTTTCCATAAACGTGCAGCTATCCTACAACTAAAGAATAAATGTGTGACAGTTTCATCGCAACAGTGACAAATGACACAAACTTTGCTGCCTACCTCAACACCCCTATTTTGTAGGTTATCATATGTGGCCACTCTATTAATTATAACCCTCCATGCAAAGTATTGGGCTGATGGTAATGCCTTCATTTTCCAAAAGAGTTCGAACAAATTCTCTTGTTGTGTTCCATTACTCTTATTTAATTTCTTATATGCAGATTTCACTGTATACAAGTTTGTTTCGTCATCAATCCATATTCTTTCATCCTCTCTATCTCTAAGTAATGTAGTGCCCTCCACCTCCCTCATGAGGTTTGCCACTGTATCCTTCTCCCATTCGAACCACTCTTTTCTCCATTGTAAGTTCCACTTTCTCCATTCCAATATTCGGCATCCCCTAACTTTGCTATCTTTAAGATTGAATTTGTATATAACCTCGGATACTTATCCTTTAGGGGGATTTCACCTAGCCATAAATCATCCCAAAAATTGATTTTATTACCTATCCCTATATTCCATCTTATATTTCCATCAAACCAATTTTCCTTACACCCTCCCCCACATATTTTCCTAATATCTCTCCACCACCATGAGTCATGACTACAAACTTTTTTATCGTCTAATTTTCTCCAAGACTCATATTTGGATAGCACAATATCTTTCCAAAGTCCAGGTTCTTCCTTACCTAGTCTCCATTTCCATTTTCCTAGCAAGGCTATGTTGAACTTGTCCAAGTCCTTTACTCCCAACCCACCATCTTCCTTAGTTCTACATATATGTTCCCACCTAACCCATGCAATCTTCCTACCTTCATGGCCCCATCCCCAGAGGAACTCCCTTTGTAATTTTCTAATAATTTTCCCCACACTAACAGGCATTTTGAAAATAGATAAGTAATACAAAGGAATGGTAGAAATTACAGATTTTATTAACATTACCCTTCCTGCAAAAGATAGATGTCTTCCTTTCCATTTAGACAACCTCTTTCTTATATTTATTATCATATCATTCCAAAAAACTTTTTTTCTATGATTTGCCCCTACCTTTATACCTAGGTATAGAAAAGGTATATTCATAGTCGTACAATTCAGCATTATAGAGAATCTTTCAATCATTCTATTTTGCATACCAATACTTCCTCTTATGAAAATTAACTTTTAGTCTAGAAGCTATTTCAAAACATCTAAGAATACTTTTTATGACCACTATGTTTTGGGGTTTAGGTGAGCAAACAAATATTGTATCATCCGCAAATTGTAGCATGTTAATCGGTATTTGCTTCTTACCCACCTTTATTCCTTCTAATAAACCTTTATACTCAGCTTGTCTAACTACTCCTGCTAACCCTTCAACAACTATGAGGAATAAAAAAGGAGCTAGTGGATCCCCCTGCCTAAGGCCTTTTGTAGGGAAAAAATGCTCTGTTGGGCTACCATTGACTAAAACTGAAATGGTTGATGATTCTAAACAACCCCTTATCCATTTTATCCATTTATCACAAAAACCCAATCTAGCCATCATGTACAAAAGGAATTCCCAATTGACTGAATCGTATGCTTTCTCAAAATCAACCTTTATAATGGTGCACTTACCCTTTCTTCTCCTAACTTCATCTATGACTTCATGAACTAGCACCACACTATCCAATAGGCCTCTGTCCTCTATGAATGCAGATTGTTTTTGGTCAATTATCTTATGTAAGACTTTTTGCATTCTTTTTGATAAAATTTTGGATATTATCTTGTAGACGACGCTTCCTACCAGAGATATAGGCCTATATTCCTCCAAACCTTGTGGGTCCTCTGTCTTTGGTATTAAAGTAATAAATGAAGCATTACTCCCTTTAGCCAACTTCCCATAACTACGAAAACTATTCACAGCCCTTATTATGTCCAATTTTATAGTGTCCCAGAATTGTTTAATAAAATTGAAATTGAAACCATCAGGTCCGGGGCTTTTGCTACTATCACAATCCCATATTGTTTCCTTGATCTCATCTTCTGAAAATCTACTTGTTAGTGAGACGTTATCCTCCCTATTAATACTTGTGAATTGTACATTATCTAACCTAACTTTAAAATCCGATTTCTCCGTAAATCTTTTTTCAAAGAAATTTTTAATGTTTTCTTTGACCTTCCTTGGTTTCTCACATCACTGATTGTTGATTTTAACGCCCTTTATCATATTTTTCATCCTTCTCCATTTAATCATCCTATGAAAAAACTTGGTATTTAAATCACCTGCCTCCAACCATTTCACTCTTGATTTTTGTTTATGTAACACTTCTTGTCTATAATTTATCCTTTTTAGTTCTGCAAACATATGTTTTCT
>Ga0214545_1005351_pt1 | contig 23283 bp, 7 predicted proteins | sample CNSS4metaG_FD_160064 | JGI IMG/M metagenome (GOLD analysis project Ga0214545, IMG submission 160064) | Root nodule microbial communities from cowpea collected in UCLA plant growth center, Los Angeles, California, USA - CNSS4 | ecosystem: Host-associated > Plants > Roots > Nodule | place: USA...
TATATATATCACTTGTATTACAAACATCATTATATAATAAATTTATTAATATTTATGTAAGTGATATCACACCCTCTGTAAATCTTATATCAAAATCCCGAAAAGTATTGAATAAAATTTATATTGAGTTTTAATATAAATAAAAATGATTGGTAATATCATCCATTAAATATTATTTTTATATGTAAATGATAATTGTGTCATCAAATAATACATTTTATTTGTATATTTTTTTCTCCGACATTGTTAACTTATTTCGATAAAAAAAAATCCATATACATATTTTATTCATTTAAAAATAATCACTATTTTCTCTTTTAAATTCTAAATACTCATTATATATAATTTTATAGAAATATAACACCTTTAAAATTGAATTAAAAATTACATATTAGTAAGCTAAATTATTTAATAATCAAAGTTGGTGAAGTGATTGTTTTTTTTAAAGAATTCCATAGTTAGACGGTGACTTTTAGCCGAAAAGTAAACAAACCATAGCCTCAAGAGTTGGATTCCATATTTCAAATTCAAAGGACAAAATTTGAAGTCCAAGTTGCAGATTCCATAGCCCACCATTGCTGAATTGGATTCCATGGATTCCATTTTCTCATGCAGAAAAGAAAAGAAAAAGAAAATATCATCACCAACACTTGACAACAATAGTAACATGTGATGTTTTTCCATGAGAATCCAACATGTTTGGAAGATCTTCACCAGTGTCAGAGCATTCAGAATATGTTAATTTAACAGTCGAAATCTACTCGATGTTTATTTAATTTTCACAGAAATGGAACTAAATAAATAAATGGCCCATGTCTTATTTTTTTTATAGTAATCTATGATTTGGTTATTAGAATTATTATTAGTGAAATAAAGTAATGATGAGTAGTTTGTAAAATATGCATGAAAAAGCTGTACATGTCTGAAGAGACAATATAAAAAATATTGAAAACATAAAAAATGATATCTTATTTTGAAAGACAAGAAGGTCCAAAGCACATGCATTTCCAGATCCTACTTTTTTGGCATCAAATTAAAAGTGACAATTGATTATGGTTGTATATCTGGAACTTCGTGTATTATATATGAGATGAATCTTTTAATATTTTTCCTTGTTTTTATTTATTTTTTCTAACAAGGCTAGGCTACAGATTTTGTCTTTAAAAAGAAACATCACGTGTCAGACTTCATTTATAGATTTTTATTTTACATTTTATTATCTTTAAATTGTAATTTTACATTATCACAAATATTTTTATCGAAATTTCATCAAAATTAAACAATAATAAAACTGAAATATTATTACATAAATTTTAATATGTTCTAAAAGAATTTACATTATAGCAGTTTTTAAACATGATTGAATAAAACAGTAAATATTTTTATAAAGGTTTATATTTATGATGTATGTAACTAATGGTGTTTTTTTTAAAAGAAAATCAATTAACATCAACTAAATATTGTTAATTCTAGAGAGTTTAGGAATGTTGAACAACAAATTGGAAGAGAAAATGAAAAGAAAATAAGAGACGAGTATTGATCATATAATATAAATGATAGAGAGAAAAGAAATAAAATATACTCTCTTAAAGGGGTGTCCGATGAGTGTTGGAGAATTGTTCCTGCCATTTGTTCTGCAGAATGAATTATTATTTTAGAAGGAGAGATTAAGTGAATACAAATAAAATACTTATTTATTTTTTATATCTTTTAAAATAATAATTATAATAAAAATAAAACAATAGTTATATAACAATATTGTTAATTTAATCATTAAAAGAAATAAAATATATATTTTTCATTAGTTTTACTGCAAAAAAATGATTCACAGAAAATATTTTCTAATTAATATAAATGCAAGTATTTATATATATAATTTTTTAGGATAATTTTACATAAGAAAATCTTCATGTATTACTTAGAAAGGAATTCTTACCATAGAAAACCGAAAGGAATTTCTTGTAATAAACTTTTTACATTAAAAATCATATATATTTTCTATAAAAAGAAGTTGATAGAAAAATCTGCAAGTTATAAGTATTTTTCAACTGTTTGCTATAGTAAAATATGCAACTATTGATATAAATTTCTTACAAATAAATTTTTATAAAAAACTTTGAAGGTATTTAGTGAAAAAAACATATGAGAACCAAAAGACCAATTAAATCAATGTTTTATATGTTATAATTAAATTAAGGGTTTACAAAATTAAATAATTAAAATTGATAATTCAACATTCTCATCTAAAAAAAGTAAACAATAAATAAAAAATATTCAACAAAAGAAGAAATAATCAAATGTGTAATCCATAAACTATTTCATTTAATAAAATTAACAATACACAATTTGAACATAACCGAGCAAAGGAAAAAATGTGTAGATCTTAGTGAACTTTGTGGATATAGAAGAAGCCACAAAATTGAAAGAAAGGGGAAAAAAGTGTAGTAAAAGACTTTTTATAAATACCTTCAACCCTACACCCTACATCCTAAACCCTAAATCCTAAACCCTAAATCCTAATTCAATGACTTTTACTAAAAGTCATTGAATTATGAAAATGCGTATATCATTTGTCAAGTGAAATATTCATTAAATGATAAGTGCACTCAATCCCACTTTTAGTGTCAAATTACCTATATTATACTTCTCGTTAATCATCTATTGAAATGCATTGAATAGATAATCTAAACACAATATACAGTGCATCATTTGATCGCATATGGTCTACCAAGTTGTCACACAATCATAGAAAATGTTATATATATATATTTACAATATTCCCCATGAAGAAATGGGTTTTTCAAAACAAATTTATAATTATTTTGTGTAAAGGAGAACAAAATTAAAAAAAAAAATACATATATACAAACTCCCTAAGACTAAGATATGTCCACTCTTTATTGATGTGCTTCATCACTTGCACTATCACCTACTCACGTGCCACACATACGATCATAGTAGAAATCACACAAACATAATAAACAAGGTAAGTTATGGAAGCATCCCTCCTCACTAATGGATGGTAGTAGAAGATGATAAGAGTGCAAAGAAAAACTTTAAACTTTCCCAAATTTTTCAATGGAAACTTGGGGGCAATCACTTACCCAAGGAAGGTTCCTTGGTGGAGAGCCTAGGAGAAATACCCCTTATTTTATACTTGACCTTTTCAAGAACAAGAAGAATAAAATATGCATCATCAATTCTTATTTATCCAAAAAGTAGTGTACAAGGGGGAACCTCTTATTTATAGAGTGGAAAGGTATGAAGAGTTAGCTAGGTATGAATTTAATGAGTTTTTGATTGAAATGCAACACTTTTTGCAAATAGAAGAGTTGTGTAGCTGAGCTCTAAAATTGATTCTAAACACTGAGAGGGTATTAAGAAAAATTCATTTTTTTGCACAATTGAGCAACAAAGCAAAGATTGAGCCATGGAAGAAATCCTTGGTGAAGGAAATCTAAAAAGATTGAATCTAGAGAGATTAAGCACCAAGAGGAAGAGTCGAGCCTAGAGGAAAGCTTTATAGAGAGGAAACCTCAAGGCTAAACACCAGAGCAAAAGCTTGAGTCTCAAGAAAATCCTACACAGGAGGAAACCTCTGCCATTGATCATTATAGACTATAGTTGAGTGTTAATCGTTATTTTCTATGAAAACATAATGCTACTCCGGTTTAGGTAGCTCTTCTCTTAGAACTTTTCTTAGAATACTCTTTCTATATTCATTGTAACATTTTAAGAGAGTTATGAAATATAAGGGTGGCAAAACAGCCAACTCGATCCATTTTGGCTTGACCCACCCTTGGCCTACCGAAAACATGTCGGGTCGGGCTAGCCTGCCATTGATAAACGGGTTAGAAATTTCAACCCTCTTCACCACAAGGCAGGGTCACCCCCCAATTGTTTTTATTTTATATTTTAATTATATTTTATTATTTTTAAATTTATTCTATATATATATACACACACACACACACACACTTGTAAATAAATATTAAAAACATATTTAATCATATAAATATTTCCTAAGCTTTTAATTGATTAATTAATATTTTTAATTAGATAAATTAAAATATTTATTACATTCCATGCTAAATTACTTTATTATAACTAATAATTAGAACTTAATTTGTAAGTGTTAATGATTTAAATTATAATAGTATTACATTTTTACAAAAAATTAGTACATAAAATTTAATATTTTATTTGTTTATTTAAAATTTTAATTTTAAAAATAAAATAAAAATAAAACGGGCTAGTGGGTCGGGAAGGGTTGATCCGTCCTTGCCCTCCAATTTAGAGGGTTGGGACAAAATAGGTTGATGAGATGATAATTCCAACTCGACCTGTCCCATTTTGGCAAGCTGGCCTGCTGACCACTACTAATTTTGCAACCCCTAATTAGAAAGGGACAACAACTCATTATGGGTGTAGTTAGAATTATCAACAAGAGTGTCTAAACTCCCTTGTATTGTGGTTTGATGTAATCTACTCTAATTCTCTATACTACTATTATTTTATAAATACCATTATTGTTATTCACATATTAATAAGTTGGTTTATGCTTTAATGTTTGGATGAACTAATCACTCATCTTACATAACTGATTTAGGTTTAGTTGTGAAACTAATCTTGAAGCCAAGGTCATGAGTTTGAATACTATGAATATATTTAAATGTTTTAGTTGAGTTAAAAGTCTTGCACTTAAAGTATGGATTCATTCATTAATGATGGAGGAATCAACAATGTGATTGAAATGCCTAGGTTCTAAACTCAAGGGATTAATTTAGAATGAGCTAAGAACTTTCAATGACATTGAATACCTACATTGGTATATACTGAATCAGTAAATGTACAATTGAAGAAGATAGGTGAAAGCCAATATGAATATGCATTCATATTGGTTCATTTTCAATGTTGTCTTAGCTTTATTTAAAGGGTTAAATATGTTTTTGGTCCCTTAACTTTCAGTGAAAATTGGAATTAGTCCTTTTTCGAAACTTTTGCCCAATTTAGTCTTCATCTTTAAAAATGTGAGAATTTAGTCCTTTTAACCAAATTTTGTTAAGTTTATTTGATATTTCAAACATGTTTCATGATAGCATTTGAGTTGTTTATATTGTGTGACACATTTATGCTTCAGTGTTAGTTGAAATGCTATCATGAAACACATTTGAAATGTTAAATAACTTACCAAAATATTGTTAAAAGGATTAAATTCACGTCTTTCTAAAGTTGGTGGACTAAATTGGTCCAAAGTTTTAGAGATGGACTAATTTTAATTTTCGCTGAAAGTTAAGAGACCAAAAACATATTTAAACCTTATTTAAGTCATTTGCAACAAACATCATCAACACTATTTTATAGCACACTTCATAGCAAGTAAATACAAATTAAAGTTACTTGAAATTTTAGACAAGTTCTTATGGATATGACATTTGTTTGGTTCTACAATTGACTCAGTACACTAGCAGGAGGTAAAGAAAGAAGTCAATACATACATATCACCAAATAGCCATACGGTTCATCATGCATGCATACTAATCACCAACATACATTTCTACATGATAACATGATCTATGTCCGAAAGGTTACGGGTATTGAATTTAACTTAAAGATTCTTCACCTGTCACATGACTATTTTTGTACATTTATGGGCTATCTCTTAGGAGTAAGTCCTCTCATATGATAGGTAAGCTCCCCATCTATGATTAAAAGACATGGTCCTTATTTCATATATATACCTCCTTTCCACATCCATAGGAACTTCCTTCAACTCTCACCTTTTAATTACCTTTCTATACGTGAGTCCAATAACCAATAAAATCAGGATAATCTCCTTGAATCCCTATTATTCTTTCTAACACAATACTTTTAATAGCTATACTAAACTTTCCTTCGATAATTGATATATACTTTCAATGGTGTTGTATTTTTTCCTAAATAGATTTCAGACGGTTCAATTGTAACATTATTACAAATGTTAAGGAATTTCTAAAGTAAAACAAAGGAAAGAATGCAAGATACTACAAGAACATAAAAGATTATCAACTATTAAAATGTGACACTCCAATAAAAAAGTGACAAACAAAAGCTAGGCAAATAAATCTTCACCTGTAAATTTTACCAAAAGGTAACTTCATTATTATTGATAATTATTGATGCCATGCCATCTATTGGTAATTACTAATGGTTCATCACTAAAGTTTGAGAAGGTGAGTCATTTGTGAATCCTAAATCATGAAAATACCATTAATAATTACCCAATATTCTACCATAAATTAATATTGGAGGATAAAATTCTAGAAGTTAGTAATGATATGATTTTCAATAAATTACCATTAAATTTATTCTTTCAATAATATGATTTTATTTTAGGATAGTTATATACTTGGTAGTCCCAAATTTCTGCATTTGAATTATAATATGCATATCAATAAAAAAATCAACTGTAAAATACCAAAATCCTTTAATATAAGTTATTGTTCTTACAAGGCCGAGATAGTACCTTGTTGAGATCTTAGAACTTCCCAATGGGTTCTTATGCCTTCAGTCTTGGTCGCTTACAAAGTATATGTCTCCTTTGTCACAAATGGGGGGTACCTACAAAAAGGGGCTCCAACGCTTAAGTCAACACAAAGGTATCTCTGGGTTAAATATTCAAGATTAGTGATTAATGAATTGCGTACCTCTAATTGAAGGGGTCCACCTATATTTATACTAATTATTTTAATTGTTAAACTTACCTTAATTACTTTTGCTTGTTCTCGGCCTTAGGGTTTTCAATTGGAGTTATTTGAGCCTGTCACTGTAGGCCCAATTTCTACTAAGAAGCTTTATTGGAGTTTTACTTAAATTTGCCTAAGTTTTACTTAAAAGAGGTCGTTTACATGCTAGTTTGCCACCATGTTGCCTTTTTGTTGTTTTTACTTCTGTCTTATAGTCGTTAGATTTGTATCAACTAGTTGTTTGAAGTGTATTTGGAGTGACTCATGTGTAATCAACCTTTTGGTATTAAGCTTGTGATTGACTCTTCTAAAGTGAATTTTCGGCCCTTGGCTCAATTTGCAGTCATCAATTGGCTAATTCTGTTTGTTATGGTTGGTGTGTGTGCTTGGTTAGGGAGTATTCAACCCCATCAAGCCTCTATGGTATGAGATGTATTCGGCCTTATCTAGCCTTTACAATAGAAGTAATGTCCGACCTTATCTAACATTTATGGTACGAAGAGTATCCAACTTTATCTGGCCTATACGGTACAATTATCATTATTCTCAAATATCTGGTTATCATAATTCTCAAATATCAAGTGATGAGCAAAAAGACTACGATCATTCTTCAAAATATGTTTGGAGCATTGTAAATATGAGTTTATGTGATTATAAAAAGGATTATATTTATATTGCAAAAGAAATAATTGTGAAAAACATCATATATGAAAATCAAATAAAAAAGTTATTCAAATCCATATAAAAGGAATTCTCTTGCTCCAAGACAAGTTCTATTATTATTATAATTAGCTCATAAATATTACAAAGTTCTCGACATATTAATATAATACATTGACAGACATATTTTGCAGAGAAGCATTAAGTCATGATATGTAGAACTTACAAGGTACTTTAATCCCATATATAGTCACTCTTCATGTAATATAAAACAACACATACACTACTGTCTCATTAACAACCAATTTTTGTGACCAAAAGTTATTAGTTACTATAGAGACCAATTTAGATACCAATTTATAAAATAAAAAATTATTAGTTACAAATAATCACTATTATAAATAAAAAATTATAATTGGTCTCTAAATTGGTTTCTAAATTTAGCTACCAAAGTTTTAGCTACCAAAGGAAATTGGTCACTAAACATTGGCTACCAAGATTTTTTCTACCAAAGGAATTGATTTCTAAATTAGTCTCTGATTAATTGGTGACCAATTTAGTGACCAATTATAATTTTTTATTCATAATAGTGACTATTTTAGCAACCGATAATTTTTTATTTTGTAAATTGGTATCTAAATTAGTCATTATAGTAACCAACAAGTTTTAGCCATTAAAATTGATTGTTAATAAGATATTTTATTGTAGTGATAGTTAATGTTTAATTATTTAAACTATATCTAGAAAGCTAGCCATTGAATTATGGCTATTACTAATAAGGATTCATGACTCGTCATTAAGATTTAAAGTAGCTAATAATTTATTAAAAAAATATTTTTCAAAAAAATTAAAACCTTGAAAGGTTTATTGTTTCTTCTAAATTCTATCCCTCGAACATAATTAAGTTAAACATTAAATCTTCTATAGATAACAATAGTATATTATATATAAAAAAACCTTCAACCAAAGGACGAACAATGCGAAAAGTATATCTAAAGAAAAATGAGAAACTGGTTTCAATAGCACAATTTAAAACTTTTATTTTAGAAAAATTTAAGGTAATATCATTGACCATAAATTGTGAAACTTTGTTGCTATAGCAATTTAGAATTTGACAGCAAGGGAACTCTACTACCATGTGTTGTACAATTGTTTTATGAAGAAGGCTAGATGGGTCAAGGCATAATCGAATATTGATACTTGAATTGTTATACTCTTAAGTAGAAAGAGTTGTGTCCTAACTCTACTTTCAATATAGTCTTCATGAATGTCACTAGATCATGCCTCATTTTGAAGAATGAATTTAGTTTCATGTACAAACAAACACAATGGGGATTTGAGTTAGGGATTTGGGGTTTTCTCATTGCATGATTTGGAGATTTCAGGTTTATTAAGGCTCCTACAATATAAATCAAGAAGAATTAAAATATTTTTCTTAGATCTTACAACTATCAGCTGTAACTTTTAGTCTAGTGGTAAATACACGATCCAACAATTTCTATAAGAGTCAAGGTCACTAGTTTGATTCTCAGTAGACAATTATTTAGGGGGAGATTGTTACGAGTTATACTGTTATCCCGTGGTGTAGGTCAAGTGGGCCGAGTACAATATTGAAGAGTTTGATTCTTAGTGGGACAATTGTTGAGAGTGAGATTATTACAAATGGCATTAATTATCTCGTGGAAGAAGTTAGGTGATCCAAGTGATAATTGATTTGTGGTGCTTGGACGACTACACTCTTAAGTAGAAAGAGTTACGTATTGACTTTACTTTCAATATACTATTCATGAAATCCACTAGATCATGCCTCATTTTGAAAATGAATTTATTTTCATTTATAATCAAACACAATGGGGATTTGAGTTAGGGATCTGGGTTTTCTTATTGCATGAACTAAAGATTTCAGGTTTACTAAGACTCCTATAATACAAATAAAGAAACAATAGCATAAAAAAAAATACACAAATAAAAAATACATCTTAAACATCCAAAAAGAAATAGTAGATGAAATACCAATAAGTATAGAGCATCATGTAGTTTTAAGAGCTGAATTAAGACTCAAGCAAGCTTTCCAAAATGTTCTTGAGCTTGGTGATACCCTTTTGCATGAATCCCATAGTTGCTCCAGGTTCGTAGTCTTCTACTCACTCATTAACATTGAATAGTTGCATACAATAATTGAAATTTATAGTATCAAGGAGGACGAGAGAAATCAATAGTCTTATCGAGAATGCAATGAACTTTAAATATGGAAAGAAAAATTGATGGAAATTAGGGTCAAAGATTGAGAGAGAGGGTTGAATGGAGCGAAAGTGAAATCGGAGAGGGAATCATGTAAGACCCGGGAAAATTAATTAATTAAATAATTAATTAATTAATAAATGCGGGTAGTGGGAGTCTTTGTGACATTTAATTCTGACATGTATGATGTGGAAAAGTGCTAGCTCAAGTGGTTGAGAGCATTTAAGCATGTTGAGAGAACTTGAGTTTGAGTCCTATGTATGCCAATTGTGTGTTATTTAAATTATTATTTTTAATAATATGTGGATCATGTTAAGTGATAATATAATCATAGAATTTTATGAATTATCATGAAACATGAATTGGTTAAATGGTTGTGTATTGAGTTGGCATTGGCATGGTCATAGTTTTAATCTTGGTGGCTCTAAACTAAACTTTCTTTTTGCTAAAATTAGTTTTGACATGAATGTGAAAGGGCATAGGAACCCTAGCTGGCCAAGGAGCAGCCAAGAAAGGCTGAAAAATAGTCCATTATGACTCATTGAATGGCAATTACCATCCACATTAAACTCATTTTCGTTTTAGAACATTAACCTATCATTAAGGCACCATTAAAAGGCAAATTTTAGGTGAGAAAAAAGGTTTTCTCTGTTGCCATTATTGCATAGGAAGAAGAGCACGAATTCAGAGAGTGTGTAGTGAGAATTGAGTGTAATTGGGAGTTGAATTGAGGGGAAGTGCTAGGCGGCCTAATGATCAAAGAGGATATCTCAAAGTCTCCATTTTAAACAAAGGAATTCAGGTTAGGGGAGCTGAACTGTATCTTTTGTTTTCGTATTGATAATTGCATGAAATGTATGATAAATTGAATGCATAGACTATGCCAGTTGGTGTAGTTTCGCATTTTTTGGAATTTTCCAGAAATTGCCTGGTGGGTGATGAACCACCGTCAGATGACTCATCTTTTTTTGGGTAGTTGTAGGTTCTAGAGATGGAACTGTCTGGTGGCACAGACTATCCGCCAGGCGACGCATGGTAGTGTACCCAATTTTCTCGGTTTTTATGAGGCGCTTGGCGGTGATGAACACCCGCCAGGCGACGCGAGCCAATTTTGGCTCAATTTGTATGTTTTTTGTGTTCTGGAAGGAGTCTGATTGGGGAGAAATCATGTTCTCATTGTTGTGAATGATTAGACATCATATATCCTTCAAAATTTGTGGAATTGGGGATTAATTGAGATGAAAATTGTATGAACATTACTTTAGGGTTCATGGATTTGGGATTTTTATGGTGGCACTACTTTAAGTGGAAAATGTGAATGAATTTCGTATATGGAAAAGTTTAGGGGTGAACCGTAATCCTAAAAGCTGGAGCGTAGCCTATGGAGTCATAATTGATTGAAATCAGGGTTGTTGTGTGTGGGATAATGTTCGCAGGTGCGGGGAGAATTGTGGGGGTTCCTTTATGGCAGCCGCTAGGTGCCACACCAGAGTGGTGGGTTTGTGAGTTTTGGTGCGCAGTGGTGGTTGGGGAATTAATTTGGGGTCATGTGCAATATAATTTTAAGGGCTGGGAAATAGTATAAGGATTGGCCTAAACTGAAAATTGGTGGTAATTGTTAATAAGGTTTAATGGGAAGTATTGGAATTGGCATGACTCAAAGTAGTGAGGAATTGTAATTATGGAGGATTAGTTAGATGATACAGGGAAATTATTGTAATGGACTGGTCAAATAAGAAGTAGGAGTTCATGAATATATATGTGAGGGAGCTTAGATGGATAAACCTAGGCTTGTTAAGTTATAGATTAAGACAAGGTATTAAGACAAATGGGACCATGAAATGAATAATATGGTATTAGTAGTGTTCCTAATTGATTGTGATGAGGTGTTCATATCAGTTGTATGAGGCATAGCCTTAACTTATGGTTAAGGATGGTTAAGGATTCTAATAATAATATGATTGAAGTGAGAACTTTTGAAGTGGTAATTATGATGGAAGTAGGGCATTATGGGCACTGTATTATGCTATGACATGAAAATTGGATTGATTAAGTAACTCTATGTGTGTGAGGATGCAAGTGACTACGCTTGAACCTGAACCTGAACCAGTACTACGTTAGTACTGATGTGGCGCTTGATGGCAGCGTGGGAACCGCCAAGCGACAGTTGTGAAAGTAGAGGGTAATAAGAATGTGTGGCGCCTGACAGTGAAGGTAGTCCCGCCATGCGATACTTGTAGAGGGAGGCTGTGTAGTGGCGCTTGGCGGCACGCATCCCTTGCCAGGCGATTTGGTAGCGCGTTGCGCCTGGCGCTTCGTAGGATGAGCCAAGCGATTTTATGCAGCATAGGTGCTTTGCTTGCTTGGGATTTGCATGGTCTACAAGGCTTCTGTGTTATCTCGAAGGTCGACTTGCTGGTGTTCCTTGAATTGTGGCTCAGAACGTATCTCTTGAGTTGTGGCTCAGGATAAGGGTTAAGCACGTGACATTCTCGGAATGACATCTCTTGAATTGTGGCTCGGGATGGCGATGAACACGAGGAACTCTTGAGTTATGGCTCGGGTTGGCGAGTGTTGCTGGTGTGAGTGTGCATGTTGTGGCGTGTACGAATGGTCCAAGATAGATTGCCCTCCTCAGTATTAAGCTGACGAGTTTGGTAGTCTTGGGACGTTACGAATGTTATTCGTATTGGGAATTCCACCTGGCGTTACAATGTGTGATCCGTAGCATGGTTTCCCGCATGTGCTGTACCAATTGTGGCTGGTAGGTGTGGTAACAAGACATCTTGAGGTATTCAGCAGAAGACGTAGAACACGGTGAACATGGTGGTGACCATGTTGTATGGCATCAAAGGATGGAATTCCTTTGGTGTGATTGTGATATATATATATGTGTGTGTGTGTGTGTGTATGATTGTTTTATTCTGTTAGCTCACCCTATCTGCTTGTGTTTGGCGATGATCGTGTACGCGGTACACGGGAGCAGATGATGTTGTAGATGGATCTGGTGAGACATAGAGTCGGAGTGGGGCTAGCTTAGGAATTTATCAGAGTTTTATTATGCTTTTGAATTAGTTGTAAACTTTTAAATTATCAGACAAAAGTTTTGTAATCGAGTTTATAATTATGGATTTTGGAATAAATTCTGAATATTAAATGTTTTAAATTTCCCGCGTTTTTGGGAAATGATATTTCAATAAATGAAGTTATTAATTATTTCTTTATTTTATTTATTTAAATCAGTAATATCCGATCAGGATGTTACAAAAAATATAAATGGTTAGTAAAGTAATTAGGAAGGGTTGAAACAAAGTAGGAAGAAGAATCGAGATCATGCTTTGTCGTAGCTCTTCTTATGTAGAGGTAGATATTTGATGAAAATAGGAAGAGTGAAAGGTTTTGAGGCTCCAATTGTTGTCATAACTCCTTCGAATAATAATGGGTTGGTATAAACCTAAGTGACATTATGGAGGTAGAGACAACATGACTGAAGAAACAAAGCATGGTAATTGTACGAGCAACACCAAGCACAAATGGAGGCGATAATAGACACAATAACGATGACAACAAATGCGACAATGAGTTGGACATTTGCATGAGTTGTGATTCGACACAACACATGAGCTGAGACAACACAAACAATGATTTAATAAGACAACAAACGTTAGAAGTTCCACGAATGGGAGAGAAAAGATTACGAAACACAAAGAGAAAAATGATGAATGCACAAAATTTCACTATTTTAGGAAAGGAATAAAGGAAATAACAATGTTGTGAAAATTATCATACTTCAATTTCTATTTTTCTTTTACTTTTAAAGATGGTTATTTAAGTTGTAGCATTTGTTTGGAAAAATACAAGCAACTATTATTCTTTATCAAAATTTATGGTTTAACCATAGTTTCAAGATTGAAAAGTTACATTTATTTTCAAAATTCTTTTTTGTATTTTTTTCGAGAAAGTGATTCAAAAATTATTGTTAAAATTGATTATGAAAAGCAAATCTTGCTTATTGATTGCAAAAATAAAATATTAATATTCATTTTTTTAAATAATTCATTCATTAATATATTATGAATAAAGCAATGTACATAAATACATTTATTAATTATGTACTTAATAAACTAATAGTTATTAATGAGTAATTAAAAAAATTATTATTTTTCATTAAATAACTAATAAATTATTAAGGGATTAAGTATGTTTTAGTCCCCAAACTTTGACGTGAAATTGGAATTCGGTCTTATCCAAAATTTTGATACATTTTAATTTCAAATTTTAAAAATAAATAGATATAGTCATTTTAATCCAATTACGTTAGATTTATTTTGATGTATGGAACACATTTCATGCTAGCATTTGAGTTGTTCACACCGTATGACTCGTTCATGCTTCAATAACTATTGACTAATGTGTTTTACATGTAAATTTTTTAACATAATTGAGTTAAAAGGACTATATACATTTCTTTTTAAAGTTTAAGAATCAGAATGTATCAACTTTTCAAGCATGTACAAATCCAATTTCACGTTCAGGAACTAAAAGCATACTTAACTTATTATTAAGTGAATAATTTATATACTAATATTTTTCAATTAAATAATTGCTATATTAATGTTTATTTAATGAAATAATTTATATACATGTATTTATTAATTAAATAGTTACTACATTACTATCTATTCACTAAATAATTAATATTATTATTATTATTATTCAATAATCTATATATTAATAGCTTTTTAATTAAATAATCATTAGCATTAATAGTTATTAATTTAATAAATAAATATATTAAAATACATTAATATGAATATATTTTTAATTACATAATTTATCAATAGACTAGTAGATATTATGAGCGAATCTTAATATTTCTTTAACTATCAACTTTTGTATAAAACTTTATCTACGAAAACTTTGTCCAATCATAAATAAACATTACTCGACTCATATATCCAACTTTTTCTTTCATGACACTAAATGTGAAATTTATAGGCAATCTTTCTTTTTTATCGAGCTCATATTATTAGTGAAAATTTATATATATGATAGTCATGATACAACTTGTTCTTACCAAATTTGGCAAAGATATCCCAAATGGTGGAATGACCTAATTATTGACATGTAACTAAGCTTTAAATCACCATGAAGAGGATGTTCACTTACAAAGACTCTCTTATGCTTAAGTAAATAAGATAATAAGTTGATATATGAGAGTAAAGTAATTATTAGATTATTATACTTCTTGTGGTGGCATAAATTTATAGGCTTCATAGACCATGAGTAAACAAATATATCAAACACATTCTGTTACTTAAGATAATCAAGTATTATATCTTGAAGATATTACAATAATTATTATATTATAATATCTTGGAGATATTAGATAATAAATTATTCACTAGTGCATTTTGGACTTTCTAACTCAAGCTTTATGCCTCGGTTATAGCGAAAACGAGGCATATAAACACGTAGTGGCAATTTTGTAATTTATGCAATGTTTTATGCCTCAGTTATTAGTTGACCCGAGGCAGTAAAGTCAGTTTATGCCTCGGTTGTTACTGACCTGAGGCAGTAAAGCTAGTTTATGCCTCGGTTGCTACTGACCCGAGGCAGTAAAGTTGCAACAATTTTTTTTTTCTTTTTTTTTCGGACTCTATGGTTTCAGGTGTTAGGACCCGAGGCAGAAGATGGTGATATGACTCGATTTTCAATTGAACCGAGGCAGAAGGTGGGATAAAAATCTTCAAAACCAGAAATAGTCCATCTCCGTCCTCTAGTGCGCAAAAACCCTAACCCTCCTATTTCCTTCTTCGATCCTCTGCGTAAGTTTCCTCAAGGAGTTAGAGATGTGTAGCAATGGAGTGGCTAAAGTGTTGCATTCTAAATGGGTTTGTGACGTTGTTGTGTTCGTGACTTTGGTTGCAGTGGTTATGAATATCTGATGGAGGCGTTGTTATGCAGTGAATCTCGCGATTAGGGTTCGTGATGGCTTGGTTCAAATGTTACAGCGTTGAGTTTTCTGGCGTGGTGGACGTGTGTTGGCTAGGTTCATTGTGGTTCGTCTGCGTGGAAGAATCCATGGCGCGTCCTAGATCGCTGGGTTCATTTCGTCTTGCTGCAATGAGATTTTGGGGAAGAACTGGTTCGTTTCGTGAGTGCAGGAACGTGAACGAAGCTACGTCAATGGTGGTTCGAAGGTACTGCGTCATTCTCGATCTGCCCGTGGTCATGCTTCTCGATTTGCTTCGTCAGCATTGTTCCGACATCATTCGTGTGGTGAAGATGGTGTGGAAGACTGGAGTGGAAGGTCGGAGAAGATGAGAGAAATATCATTTCTACAACTCTTTTTTTTTTTTAATTTTTAACGCATATTACGCCTCGGTTGCCATCAGAATCGAGGCAGTAATGATGGAATATGCCTCGGTTGAGAACCGAGGCAGAAATATTACTCTTTTTGTCTCGGCTGTATATGCCTCAGGTTTTAAACCGAGGCCAAATGACCAAAATAACCGCGACAGAAAGTCTTTCCTGCACTGGTGATTGTTATAATATTTTAGAGATATAAGAGAATATGATAATAAGTTATTTTATCATAAGATATTAACTGTAAATATCTTGGAGATATTTCTTAATAACTTTAGGATATAACACAATCTGATTATAGGATATTATACCATAAGATATTAACTGTAAGTATCTTGGAGATATTTCATAATATCTTAGGGGTATGTACATAAGCCGTCTAACTCAGAAGCCAAAAATAAGTTGCAGGTGGACTATTGTGATGGATGAATGAGTTTTATCATTCTCGTTTAATTGTATTTTGTGAATGTCGAGTGCACCTAAGCTTAGAAACATGTCTCATTAAAACCTTGCTCGACAAAAAACGAAATTTTAGGCAAAAAAATTACGAACTAACGAAAAAGAGTACATAATTCCACACTCATAAGGTACTTCAATGTTTCCAAGTAAGTCAAATGATTGGACACTTCATAAGATATTTGGAGTTTTTCTAAGTAAGTCCATGGTTGAAAAATCGCAAGGTAGTTGGAGTGTTTCCCAAGTAGCTCCCTGGTTGGACACTCACAAGTAGTTTGGATATTTTTGAGTAAGTCACATGATCAGACACTCGTAAGGTATTTGAGTTTCCCCAAGTAAGTCAATGGTCAAACATTCTTAAGGTACTTGGAGTGTTTTCCTAATAGGTCCATGGTCGAACATTTGTAAGGTTCTTGGAGTATTCCAAGTAAGTCCATGGTCGGACACTCGTAAGGTTCTTAGAGTGTTCCAAGTCTATGGTCGAACACTCGTAAGGTTCTTGGAGTGTTACAAGTAAGTCCATGGTCGGACACTTGGGCTCAAATTTACTGATTTTTGTTGAGCTTCCTCCAAACTAAGTTTGCTTTTTAAAATACTCGTGTATTATAACATCTCACTACTCTTGCTTTTGAGGTATATCTTATGCCATAGACCTCTTCTCGTAATTCCATATAATGTTCGTCTTTACTTTTGAGGTATTTCTCGTATAAGATTTGTCTTTGCTGAATATGTTGCTTTTGAGTATTTTCTTTCATGAAGCTCGACCAATACTTAGTTGACTTTTGCCGAACTCAAGCATTTTTCATTATTCTTTGATGAAACATCATGCATTAAGTAATTATTAGTAGGAATCGTCAATTTTGGACTTACAATGTATAATTGTCGATCATCTATCTGATCATTGTCATTATTTTAAGATTATTCTCATTTCTCGTCTTATAAATAATTTGCTTATGTGGTCGACATTATTATGCGTTTGATTTGAACTTTGAGTGTTGGCTTTTTGTACTCGGATTGAGTCTTTCTAAATTCTAACCGACGATCTAGATTGATCTCTTTTGAGTCCTTCCCATGTAATCACTACTAAAAAAACTCATATTTCCTGCCAATTTTGTTTTGAAAATTTTTTGGTAGAAAATACTTATAAATTTTGTTATGAAAAAAAAATTGTAGGAAATTGCTGCCAATGTTTTTACAAAATATTTTGTATAAAACACTTTTCGCAACAAATTTTGTAAGAAATACTTGCGAATTTTATAATTTTGTAGGAAATAATTACCCACGAAGGAATTACCTGCCAATTAAAATTCTTAGAAAAAATAGCAGAAAAAAAGCCTTTTCTTGCAAATTGTTTTAACAAATTTGCAAGAAAATTCCCATGTAATATGAGAATTTGTAGTAGTGAATGTTGCTATTTCCACTCAAAGGCATTGCTCATCATCTTTAATTGGTGTCGGGAATTGCAAAGCCTCTAATGAAGTAGTATTAAGAGGAGTTTTAGTGGAATAGGTTGTCTCTTCTCACTTCTCTGATCTTAAGCTCGTTCATTTATTCATATGTTGTACTGTTTTGCAACTCATTGCTTTGCTACCTCTTCTCGTATTTCATGTATGAAGTTGAGATTGAGTTGGCAATCCTCCTTGTTGTGTTCCTTGTTAAAGTGTTTCTTGCCAAACTCTAGTAGTAGGTAAATCCCTTTTCCTGCAAAGATGATTTAGGTGAAGCTTTGGGCTCTTAATGAAGAATGGTGTAAGTTGATACTAGGACCACCTAAATTGCCAACTTCGAGGTGCATAAAAGTTTTCTAGAGGAAAATATTGTTGAAAGTTTTCTCGTCTTATTAAGAACCTTATCTTTCCTAGCCATAGTTTTCCTTAGACACTTTTTACAAATTTCCCAACATAAATTCTCAAAAAGATTTCACATTCTTAGCCATGGCACAACCATCTGTAAGAGAATATCACTTGTACTTCACCTTCTTTCATTCGATTTTCTTCTCTTACCTTGTGTATAAGGTTGATAAATTTGTAAGTTATCATTATTGTGGGCTTCATCAACGTTTTGTCTTCTTCAAGAGGCTTCTTCGTGTTATACCAAGTTCATAACATCGAACGAGAACATGTCTCTTTATTGTGGATTCTTGTATTGTGACAAATAAGAACGCTCAGTATGAAACACTATGTTTCCTTTTGATGTAGAAAATGGTTATGACCAACCCAATTACTTTCAAATTGCGAGAATAAGTAGGACTTGCCTTCTTACTTTATTCTTTTGGTTTAATCTAATGATGTTTATGACGAGAACCAGGTACACAGGTGAATTGGTTAAAGTTGTGTGATATGAAGAAACCATAGCTAGATTGATGGATATAGTACGAACTTCACCCGAGGGAACTTTTTCGACACATGATGATACAATCATATCCAAGAAATAGTACGATCGTTTCTGAATTTGAATCCTCAAGAGGCACGACACGAATAAATCAAAGAAGAACACAAAATAAGAAAGATATGAAGGATGTCACAATCTAGCAGATTGATATGTCAAGTGAAGATTCGCCACAAAGATGTTAATCTTTGATAAGAACCAAAGGCTTAAGACAAGAACAAAGAGAATCCTCTCTTTAATGAAATCAAATTCAATATATGACTAAAAGTGTCTACAATAGTTTTGGTACATCTATATATAGGCACATAAGTTTAAGAAAACCTAGGAACCCTACAAGAAGGCCCAAGCCAAAACATAAACTAATTTATAAAAGAAAGCCCAAAGCCCAAAAACATATAAACATAAATAATTTCTAAAAGAAAACCCAAAGTCCAAAATATAAACTAATTTCCTAATAACTGTCCTTAAAAAGTGCTCCAAACCATGATCTTCATATCCTTTGAATTTTCACTTGTAGTTGCTTGTAGCATCAAAAGCCTTGAATAGATTTGATTTTCCAATCTCTTGCTCCTTGCCCTTATCATAAGTCCTTTGAATTGTAAAGGTTCATCTTCAAGTTCTTCTTGTATGGAATCTTAAAGATATTTCATAATTTCTTGAGGATATAACAAAATCTGATTATATGTTATTATATCTAGAGATGGATCCAAAACTTCAAGAAAGGGGGATCGAAAGAAAATAATATTTAACAAAACTTAAATCACAATAAATAAATACACGATACCTCTTATTTAAGTTGTGCACGTCATTCTTTCATGTCATAAAATTCATCAATGGTAGAATATGTATCAAACTTCTCAACAATCCCTCTCTCAATGTAGGTAATCAAACAATCAGCTAGACATTCATCTCCCATATTGTTTCTGGGTCTATTTTTCAATATATTTATAGTTGAAAAAGATCTCACAATTGTAGCAGTTGAAACATGTAGAGTTAATGCTAATCGTATTAAACGATCAATCAAAGGATAAGTCAAATATTTTCTTGTTTTTACCAATCCTTGATATAGCTTTGTTGAAAGATTTCTCATTTCAAAACGAAATGGCACATCAAATTCATATATAATGTTGAACATGTATTCTGAGATGCAACTTTTTCTTTTCCATAAAATCATCAATGTAAAACTTTGTTGCCAATTCACAAATTTTCTCCACATTAAATGATTTGGAAAGACCTTCTGGATCTAGAGCTGCACTTAAAGTAAGTAACTCCACCATAATATCACAAATATATACTATTAAGCTCCTACAACTAGGGGAATTAGGGCCAACTCCTTCATGTCACAAAAATGCACAACTCTTTCCATCATTCTTTGTTTTTCCAATTCCTAAATCCCACTTTAGAAAACGAATTTCTTCCATCATTTCAAACAGCATAATTATTATTAAACAAGTAGCAAGGTAAACAAAATGCAACATCCTTATAGGGTGAATATTCTAACCAACTAGAAAACATTTTAAACCAAGAAAGTTGAAAGTGTCAACAATGATTTCCAATATTTGAAGGTAGAACATTATATTGGTAGGTTGAAATGGTCCAACTTTTTTTAAAGTTCTACAAATCTTGTGACATTGGTCAACAAAATATTGCCAAATAGAAATATGTATTTTTGGATCTTTCTCTAGTGAAGAGGTATCAATATCATTTTCTTCTGCTCTATCAACTTTAGATTGAGGTTGTTCAATTTCTATTATTTGTGTGGTTAATGGAAAAGTTGGGGAGTTACCAGCTTAAGAAATTTCAATAGCTTTAATTTTAAAATATGCATCAATCGTAGATGATTTTCCCATAATGATGAATAAGTGTTCACCCTACATATCGTTGATAAAATTAAATTGAAAGAATAAGCCATGCATTCATGAATTGAAGGTTAAGGTTAGAACATTAATAAGACAAGAATGATTTTTTTACTTATTGATTTTAGTATATTAACTAAGAAAAGTTGTCAAAGTATTTGTGTGTGCGAGCTCCTTTGGCTTTGTCTTTGCAGAAGTTGGTGTTGGAGAATTGCAGAAGCTGAATAGAAAGATGAAATGTTGCAACTTGCAAATCACTTGGAAGTGTGAGCGGCACAATGACTTATTAATAAAGAAATTGTAATTGACTTCTCAAACAAGTTTTGACTTTTTGTTTTAATATAATATATATATATATATATATTTATATAATTTATATTTATTTCTTTTAAAGAGGGGTTGGGGGTTTGTGTATGGGGAGGGGAGGGGAGGGGAGCGGGGGGGAGGGGTTTTGGCATGCTTCCGCTTGTATATTGTGAATTGGTTCAATTGCCTTTTATCAATGTACATTATATTATAACAATCTCTCCCTTAACAATTATCTTATAATGTTGGAAATCAAACTCTTGATATTGGTTTTGGTATCAATTGTTGAATCCAATTAAATCACATTTCAATTGTAAATTAGCCTACATAACCTCCCTTTTTCATGCAACAATTGATATCACCAAATTTTTCATTAAATCACATTTATCTACCACTAGAAATCCTTCACTAAATTTTGGTTAGTAGTACCCTATTTTTCTATAGATTAATATCCTTTGGTAATTTTAGTTTTTTTTAGTATATTTAATCGTAGCAAATATCAACAAATGATGTTGTAATTAAGACCATTAAGAATAAAATAAAAGATGAATGTTAATTTAAAAATTATGAAGGAATATAAGGATGACTTAATAGTAAAATTGAAAACGACTCTTGGATAAGATTGCGAGTTCAACAATTTGAAGACATAAGTTCAATTAATGGTAAAGTTGGAAGGTAAAGATTGTGGGTTCAACTTATAATTCAAATTCTCAACCGTTGAATAGAAAAAAAAAATCAATGAATTGTTCAACCTTCAAAACACAATAAAAATCAAAAACATTAAAATGATCTTTATTTTTAAGTATTTTCTTTCGAATATTAATATCATTTACAAAAGGATTTATTTTTCCCAATTAAAGCTTCCTTTAATATTAATATTTCAGATGGCCAATTCTTTTGGTATAAATAAATTTTTATTTTTTATATTAAATTTTTCCTTTTGACTTTAATTTTTTTCTTCACTATTTACATTTTAAAATATTTATTTTCAGTTATTTTTTCCCCTCTTAAATTTAACATACTTATATTACTCCATTAATATTAAAAGTATTCGGTCAATGCACATTATATTAATTAATTTGTCTTTCTTTTATTTCTTTCTAGATTAATTTTTTTATCCCAAATTTGACTGTTTATATTTAAAAAAAATTATTTTCACTTTTTTTCTATGTCCGTTTTTCTTCTTCGATTTAAGTTATTTATAATACTCTATAATGTTAAAGAACACTCAATCAATTAATACGTCAATTAATGTGTTATTTATTGATAATTATAACTGCCATAATTTATTCCTCTTTCCAAGTAAACTTTCTATAAAACTGAGTCAATAAGAAAAGAAAGAAAAAAAATGAAAATAGTTAATATGAATAATGAAATTTTTAAAACAATAAAACATTATTATTCAATCAGTGCATTCATTATTGATAATCCCCTCTATATATATCTGTCTATGTTTGTATCTTTTCTTCAAGAAAAGCTCAAGACAACAACTTCACTCTGCTATTCTCATACCATGAAGCAGTTTCTGCATCTCAGAAATAATTATGTAATTCTTTTTTCTTATCTCTAGATTTTCTTACGGCAGATAACACATTCTGTCATGAATAATCCATCTAATAGAGTTTTTGGGATGCATTTATACACTTCCTTTTGTATTCTGATCATTTTCACATAGCAAAAGTTTGGTTAGTGTTGTTCATATATTTTTCAATAGCATTGTCTACAATAAATGGTATTTTTAATAAAAATCAGGGATGCGTTTGTCCACTTTTCAACTCTCGTGGACACGTAGTTCCGTCACTGATTGTTCACAAAGATGGTTTTTGTTGAATTGATATGATGAGTTTGGTGTTGTATGTGCAGGTCCTTGGTGTGATCTCTTTAATTGTGATACTGGGATCAGTGAACGTGAAGGTAGCAGAAAGTAGGGTTCAGAGTGAATTGGCGAAAACCGAATATTCTGCCATCAATTGCAGAAAGCACAGTGGAAGTTTGAAAGATTTTGGAGGAGTCGGTGATGGGAAAACATCAAACACAAAGGCTTTTAACTCTGCAATAAGCAAACTGAGCCAATATGGTTCTGATGGAGGTTCAACCCTTATTGTGCCACCAGGGAAATGGCTAACAGGTCCCTTTAATCTCACAAGCCATTTCACTCTTTTTCTCATGAAGGATGCTGTTATTCTTGCTTCTCAGGTATATCTAATCTAACCTATAACCTCTACTTTTCTCCCTTTTCTTGTAATCAATTTTTTAGACTTACACAACATAGCAAAAATCAA
>Ga0214545_1005353_pt1 | contig 23278 bp, 9 predicted proteins | sample CNSS4metaG_FD_160064 | JGI IMG/M metagenome (GOLD analysis project Ga0214545, IMG submission 160064) | Root nodule microbial communities from cowpea collected in UCLA plant growth center, Los Angeles, California, USA - CNSS4 | ecosystem: Host-associated > Plants > Roots > Nodule | place: USA...
ATATATATATATATATATATATATATATGAGCAAAAGTTTAATGAAAAAAGACATATGAGAGTAAGACATATGCATTTAAGACATTAGAAACTTATGACTCATGATATTATTTTTCTTGCCTTTGTCAAGTCAAACAAAATTTTGCAAATCATTCTCAACCCAAAACCTTAAGGCAATGGGTTTATGGGTCTTTATTCTTATATAGTGCTCCTTAAGGCAATGGGTTTATGGGTCTTTATTCTTATATAGTGCTCCACTTTCTCATTTCTAGCCAATGTGGGACTTAGAATCACACTTGGATTCCTAATAATCTCCCCCTCAAGGGTAAGTCCCTTCAACCACATTGGTACACTCCCCCTCCAGCGGAAGCATTCCCAACCACGAGTACCCCTTCTCGTATCGCCGTTCATCTTAACGGGACACGCTTACCTGGAACCCTTGCCAGGAAGACTTTCGATACAGGGACCTGCACTCGTCTGAGTCGGTATTAACCATCGTGACACCATTCTCAACCCAAAACCTTAAGACAATGGGTTTATGGGCCTTGATCCTTATATGGTGCTCTACTTTCTCAATTCTGGTCAATGTGGGACTTAGACTCACACTTGGATTCCTAACAATCTCCCCCTCAAGGGTGAGTCCCTTCAACCACATTGGTACACTCCCCCTCCAGCGGAAGCATCCCCAACCACGAGGACTTTCGATACAAGGACCATATTGCACTCGTCTGAGCCGGTTTCAACCATCGGCTCTGATATCACTTGTCAGGTTTTATAAGGAGGGGGTTTCACTTGGGGAGATCAACACCAATGAGACCTGAGCCCAACCATATAAGACACTGACACCATTCTCAACCCAAAACCTTAAGGCAATGGGTTTATGGGCCTTGATCCTTATATGGTGCTCTACTTTCTCAATTCTGGTCAATGTGGGACTTAGACTCACACTTGGATTCCTAACAATGTTTCATTACTATGGCGAGCGTATACTATAAATTGTGGCAATAAGGTTGAGGTATATGTATTATTATGCTCATTTTTTAAAAACACCTCTCAATAAACCCAATGACAATTATTGTAGGGGTGTGAGTCACAAACTACCCTTTAAGGGTTTATCCTAGTGAGTGTGACGGTGGGATTGCCATTGTAAGACATGAGCAAGTCTCTAAGTGACACTCGTGAATTAAGATACATACACAAGGCCATAACACACACCATTGATTAGAACCTAAAATGAACACGAACACCGATATTGTATGTGTTATTTACTAAAATTTGAAAATCTGGTTACAAGATATGTAGCACAAGACAATTAAGTCTCTACATTTTCTCGAGTGGAAGTTTATAAGCACTAGGTGTAAGTCTCAAACTCGAAAAGTTCCTTATGCTGAAATAATTAATATAATTTAAATAATAAATAATTAAAATAAAATATTATTTTTACTAATGTTTTATGCAATATTAATTTTAGAGGTAAATGTTATTTATAGATAAATGGTTTTTACATTTATTTTATTTTAAAACCAGTTTTGTTACAAGTTACTCCTAAGTCTCTCTTTTATCTATAAATACCACCTTTATGCATGCGAAAAATCCAGAACAAAAAAAAAACATTATAGTTGATACAAGAGTGTTGTCTTCTTCTTTATACTATCTTTTAAAACATTGTTGTTCATAAGATTCAGAGATCTTTTGTTGCACTCCATCGATCTAACAACTCATACAAGAGTGTTGTCTTCTTCTCTGTGGCGGACCTTTTCAATGACACATGGGAGCCACGACTCCCTCATTTTTTTTCATTTAATTTTTCATATATATTTAAATGATTTATTTATATATTTATATATTTATATATTTATATATTATTTATATTAATTTTTTAAGTTTTTAAGTTTTTTCTTAATATCTCATATATATATATATATATATATATATATATATATATATATATATTTTCTCCTCTTTTTCTCTTTTGTTTTTTCATTTCTCTATTTTCTATTTCCATCTCTTTTTCATCTCTTTCTTTCTATCTCAGGTTTTACCTTCAATATCACTTCTTTTTCAAAATAAAGTTGTACCACAATAAAATTGATAAGTTAAAGAATATTTTAGATCAATTAATTTATTCTTTTGAATTAGTTTATTTTGTATCTTTTTTCTTCAGCATATATTTTCCTCTTACATGTGATAAGTTAGGTGGTGAAAAATTCATATTTTTCCAAATAGGTGAGAGGTGGTAAATTTATATCAGAAAAATTATGATAAAGAGTAAATGTGTACCACTAGGTGGTGACAAATTCATTTTTTTTAAATAGGTGAGAGGTAGTAAATTTATATTAGAAAAATTATGATAAAGAGTACAATAATTAATTTTTTTCAAGAATAAGACTTATGATGCATGTACATCAATTAAACTTGAAAAATTTCATGAAAATCCAAAAATTAAAGATTACCAAAAACAACTATCTAAAATTCTCAGAGTTACATATAATGAATTTGAAAAATTCTAATTTGGCACCCATAAATTTTTTTTCCAAGTTTCGCCACTATTCTGCTCTATACTAATCTTATAAAACAGTGGTATTCATAAGGTTCAGAGATCCTTCATTGCACTCGATTAATCTAATAGTTTGTTGTATACTGGGAGAGAAACACAAATCATTTTGTTTTGTCCTGTGTTTTTAGGACGTTTTCTCTCTAAAGATAAAGTTATAAGTAACTCAATCTAGACTATTTATACTCCTTAGTAAATTTATAATTTTGTTCTATATTATTATTATTATTATTCGATGCTTGACTTTATAAATCTTTTATTATCCATATCTTTATCTTATTCTTATTATTATATAATTATTATTATTATTATTTATTTTGATTAATATTTTTCTAACATGTTTTTCTCAATATTAATATTTAGTTGTGTAGGAATTTGTGATTTATCTTTGGATACACGAGAAAGATCTAAATTAAATTATACTTTCAAAAAAATTAGATTAAGATCTCAAAAGAACTAACAACCCCAATCATCACTCAACAATAAATTAAGAAATTAAGAGTTTCATTCTTAAAAGAAAAAACACAAAGAAAGTCATAAAAAATAATAGAAAGGGTATAAAGGAACAAAACTATACCAAGAACTAGACCGAAATCAACGTAGATTACAGAAATACGAAGAAAATAGCAATTATCTAATGCCATAAATTTAGTCTATTGTGAAGATATTTTGCGAAATTAGATTCTGATTTTTTTTTTCCTTTTCACATTACAAGTATGCTTTGAGTGATTTTTTTATTATCTGAAACTACTCATATACAAGTTATACCATTGACTTTTTTTTTTCTTCCAAAAACTAAGTTTTAATTTATGTACAAGCTAGTTTGATCTTTTAAATAAATTTATTTCATTTTTTTCATAAAAATGTTTACAGAAATTTTTTCCATACAAACATAAAAGAAGTTTTCTGTCTGCATCTTTTCATATTTTTTTACGTTTACTTTGAGTTCTTAAGCAAAGGGATTTAATGTGTTTGTTCCCAACAGATTTTTTGTGTGCATATAAAAGCCAATAAAATTAAATGATTCAAGGAACCACCAAGTTGCACTACTCTTCGGTTCAAAGATAATGACTTCATTGAACTAAACGAAACCAACTCCAATTGTACCAAACTAAGGTTAAATCCTTTCTTTGTAAAATTTAAAAATCCCAATATAGGAGAAACCAAGATGATGACTAGGTAACAACAAACGTAGTTAAGAATGTTGAATAATTGTCTATTTTAACATACAAAAGTAAGATAAGACCAACATTAGAAATTAGGGACTTTTTCCTGCACTCCCATTTTTTTTTTCTGCACCCCCAACTTTTTCATATTTCCCCTATTACCTTCTTAATCTTTTACTGTTTGACTCTATTTTGACTGAATCTTTGACCATGGTTTTTACCGTATTTGATGTATAATTAGAGATGACAAATAAACTCGACATTGATTGAGTATGGGGAATCCTCGACTTTTTAAATTGGATACGAGGATGGGTATGGAGATGTATATATCTGATCTGTTTCCGTCTCCATACCTATCATAATACCCGTCCCCACCATATCCCCGTCTCTGATTAAATTATTAAATTATTCATAATCAATTTAGTAATCTTATATATATATATATATATATATATATATATATATATATCACTACACACTTTTTTTTTAATTCTTCTAATTTTTTGTTTTTTATGAAATTCATTCGTATATCCAATATATTTTTCATCTTATCATAACATTTGTTCAATTGATGTATGTTAATTAAATATTTTTTATGTCTTACATTTGAATATTTTTATTCTTTTATAATATTTTTATTTATTATATATTTTCCTTACACATGAAAATGTTTAACACTCTCAATTCAAGTGTTTAGTAGCATAAATCTTTCATTTATTATGTAATATAAAAAATTTATCTTCTTTACTCTATTATTATTAGTTTTTGTTTCATTTCAATAACTTTTTTCCTATGTAATGTAAAAAATTCATCTTGTTTACTCTATTATTATTAATTTTTGTTTCATTTGAAGAACCTTTTTGGTTTCCTAAAACAAATTTCTCAACCATTGACTATGTTGATATTTGAAAAGTTTTCTTAGATCTCCAAGGTATTTTTCGTCTTATCATACTAATAATTATATTTGTTTTTCTATGTGCAACTTCATTCAATAATCTTCCAAATTACTTTTAATACACATATTTGAAACTTTTTAAATATTTTTATTTGTTGTTTATTTCTATCATATAGAATACTATTTTAATATATTTTATATAACTATTTTTTTTCTAACTCACTATCAAAGTGTAATTTTGTTAATATAATTGTATAAATAAATTTTATTTACTATAATATAAAAATTTAATATAATTGTTATGAATTTTTATTTTATCATCATCCAACATATATTAAAGTTCAAAAGATACAATATTTATGTTAAAATTTTATTATTATTAGTTTAATCTTTATTCTTTGCATGATTTTGATTAAGTGATGTGTTATAACTTTTATCATTGTATAAAAAAGAGATTTCATTAGAATTTAAAAAATTAAAGTAAACAAAAATTTAAAATATATTTTAATTTTAATATTTGTTTTCCTTTTATATTTTTTAAAAAATATTTTTAAATTTTATCAACTAGGTTTCATTAATATTTGAAAATTTAATAAATGTTTTGGTTCTCATAAAATTTTATTTGGTATTCTAATTTGAAATGTATACAATTATAATTTTATTCTAAATATTTGATATCTAAGAAACAACCCTCCACTTAATATTGAATATTTGATAATATTATGTTTCCTTTACTGTAATTTTATATTATTTTATAAAAATTAATTAATTAATATTGAAACATTGAAACAGTAAGAAAACTGGGTATGGGTACAAGTATATCTCTTACACGGTGGAAATGAGGATGAGACAAAAGTTTGATACCCGTTGGGTTTAGGTATGAGGATGGGGATAATTTTTTTTTTATGGGAATGGGTATGAGATTGTGAAACTCGTCCCGCCCCCATCCATTGCCATCCCTAAATACAACCTCTCTCTCAATTTCTTTCAATCTCGTTCTCAGGTCCTCACTCCATTTGAGCTTTCTATTTTTCTCTTTTCTTGTCCTCACCTCCAAGGCGCTAACGTCACTCAACTCCTGGTCACCACCCCCTTCAATCACTTTCTTCCGCCACAAGCTGCTTGTCACTTCCTCCAGCCCCTTTGTTGTTAGTTTTTGGTTGGAGCTCTTCAATGCCATTTCATCTTCAATTTACAAGGTAACTAGTTTATTTTGGTGATTGATTGTGTTTTGGGTTATTCTTTAGCAATTATGTGTTTCTAGAAAGACATGAAAAACATGAAGAAGAGTCATCGGGTTTCACATTTTTAGTCACTAATTTTCGACATCCGTTTAGGCATTCTTGGCTTTTAGAATCTGATATTCTCAGTTTTTAGAATCTGGTACTCCTAGTTTTTAGAATCTGGTATTCCCGGTTTTCAGTACAGGATGCGGTAACACCATCTTTTGAAATTAGTTTTGGTTTTATCAGATTTCAAGATACGATTATACCAGATTTCGTAATTCGGTTTATTCACGTTTATTTTTTATTTTTTATTTTAATTTTTTATTTTATTTTTTTGTTGGTATATTTGAAGTTATAAGTTTTTTTTTAGATATGGCAAGAACTCGCAGTGATTGTACAATTCAAGGAGAAAGCTCTCAATAGGGTGAGAGAAGAAGGTCCATTGTGTGTGCTCGGAGAAAAGCCCATGAGATGAAGGTGATGATGATGTTGCAACAGGGTGGATTTTGTTGGTGAACACCAACATGTGGAGTACCATCCCCTTGTTGACGAGCTGCAAGATGTTGAAGAAGTGCAAGAGGACCACCAAGAAGGAGTTATATATCTCGGAGATCCATATGATACCTCTTTAGTGAGTACTTATTCAGATCACATAACATTTATACTATGACAAAGGGAGGCTAGTATTTTCGTTGAAGTTTGTTATTGTTTGAATGATGTGTTTAAAATTTATATGGTTTGATTCAATTTGTTTTATCTTAACTCTAGATTAATAAAGAATTACTTTTATGCATTATCAATTCATATATTATAATTTAACTGAAGTAGTCATCATGATTGTAATATAATTGTGTAAAATATTAGAAAAAGAGATTTATTATTTTCTAATAATCATATTTCATTTATTACCTAAAACCAATTTAGCATATTGAAAGGTTGATTAATACTAGTGAATCCTATTTTGGAACTAATTAAAAGAATAGCAAAAGCTCGTCTAGCTCAGTTGGTAGAGCGCAAGGCTCTTAACCTTGTGGTCGTGGGTTCGAGCCCCACGGTGGGCGTTGAGATTATGTTTTTAATTTGGGAATTTCTTCCTGCACCCCCAACTTTTTGGAACTAATTAAAAAATTAGTAAAAGCCCGTCTAGCTCAGTTGGTAGAGCGCAAGGCTCTTAACCTTGTGGTCGTGGGTTTCGAGCCCCACGATGGGCGTTGAGATTATGTTTTTAATTTGGGAATTTCTTCCTGCACCCCCAACTTTTTCATATTTTCCTTGCTACCCTTTTAATCTTTTACTGTTTAACTCTACATGTGTTTTGATTAAATCTGACTATGGCTTTTACCTTATTTGATGTCTCCAAGTTGTCGCACAACACAACCTTTCTCTCACACTTTCTTTCAATCTCGTTCTCACCTCCTCCTCACCCCCATTTGAGCTTTCTATTTTTTTTTTCTTTCATCCTCACCTCCAAGGCATTCACGACACTCACCTCCTAGTCACTACCACCCTTCAATCACTTTCTTTCATCTACCACGAGCTGTTTGTCACTTCCTCCAGCCCTTTTGTTCATGCCATTTCATCTTCAATTTATACGGTAACTTATTTGTTTTTATGATTGATTGTGTTTTGGGTTATTCGACAGGATGCGGTAACACCGACTTTTAAAATCCAATTTGGTTTTACTGAATTTCACCTTGTTTCTTCATCTACCTATAATGGGACTATTTTGTCCAAATGTGTCTCTGGATACTGTTGGTGCTTTGGCGCTACTAATTGAGTTGTTAGAGGTTGATAGGACAAAGGCCACATATGAACTTAGGCAATGTAGGGGCCCATGTGCGATCAACTTGGTTGAGAGATTTGTATCAAGATTGTTATGAACAATGGCACTAGGAGTGCGCCATTTACATTAGTGTGTCATACCTATTGTTGTTCAGAAATCTCAGGACATGTGGGGGATATGCATAAGGAGTTGCTACACAGGCACACATGTAAGAGCAACTAGGGACGCATGCTTTGCATATACAAAGCAATTAGTTGCATATCTGACTTTTTTACAAGTATACATTGTCCTTCATTTTGAATTTCCTTTAAAATTTGTTAATGAAATAAACTTTCATTCATATATAAAATGGGATATATGAGCACTTTCTTGAGATGGAAAGGAATGAAGGGTTGAGTAGCTATGATGTGATTTGACCTCGAGTAACACGTTTGCATACAGATCTGACCTAGACAACATGTGAACTATTAACATGTCCTGTATCGATTATTCAATGTTGCCTTATATCAGCAAGTGGTGTACAACATAGTGGAAATATTGTTATACTTTTTACTAATAACAAACACACTAATATGACATTATATCTATTGGCAATAACATATCTCATGTCAGGTATAGTCATCCATTTCTCCATGCTACCCTAAACATAATTACGCAAATGGTTATAAAAATTAAATGCTAAAGTTATACTAAGTAGTGTTTAGGATGTAATGGAAAATACCTTTGACTGGGAATCCACTAGCAAGGAATTCCTTAGTTCTTCCACTTGGTCATAGCTTCCTAATAATCTGGCATAATCATCACGATATTGGCTCAGTTCTTTAAATAAATCATGATTATGACACCCACATATCACCTTTAATACCTAACCATCTGCATGGATACTAGTTTACCTATCAATTTAAAGGGACAATCACATTTCCTTGTCCCAGTTATACTAGGTTGAAGATTAAACTTATATTTCCTATACTTTCAATCTCTTTCACATCCTAGCAACACATGTCTTTCTAACATGTTGACCATTAGTTGTATCATATCTCATAATAACAACAAGGTGAAAAGTGATACCTCATATCCACTCAAGTAACTTAACACGTGTAGAAATTACCTTTTGAGTTGTAAAATTCAAAGTGTAATCACCATCCATTTTAAGAACAAAGATGGAAGAATCTTCCATGTTTAAGCTTTGATTCACTCCATCTGAGTGAGAGTTAGGGAAGGCAAAAAGGGCCAGGCCCGGAAGGCCAGCTCGCAAGTTGCCAAAAAAAAAGGTCAAGGTAGAGAATGCAACTCGCCAACTCACAACAGCCCGACCCGCCAACTCGACAGTGAGTGAAGTGAGTGCGAGGCATCCAAAACAAAAAGAACAACACAAAGCCACCACACTTTTGTGAACAACACAACATTCTCGTGTCTTTCTCCTTCGTCCAACGTGATACCCCAATGGTGATGAAGGCAATGCAACCACCACAGCCTGATAGCGAACGCAGAGCCATGACACCATGATGACAATGCAACGACAATGCAAAGCCACCACACCACGTCGGACAACGACGATTCTGACAAAGGGCGACCACCACGAACAAGTTCATTCCTAATTCACCATTTACAGCCCTAATTTGTGATTTCTTGCTCTAATTTGTAAATTCCCTATCCCTAATTTCAATTTCCCTCAATTGGAGTTGAAGGTGTTGTTGTTGGACGAATTGTTGTTGATAGCTGTTGTTAGACTAATTGGACTAATTGTTGTTGTTATAATTGTTGTTGATAGTTTATGTTGTAATTAACTTCTTTGGAGGCAATTGTTGGTCTATTTGTTGTTGTTTGTGTAGTAAATTGTTGTAATTAATTGTTGTAATCAAGTTGTTTGATGTTGGGTTTTCGTAATTGTTGTTTGTGTTGTTGTTCTTAGTACACATTTATGTTGTTGGGTTGCTTTAATTGTTGTTTGTATTGTTGTTTGAGTACACATTTGTTTTGTAGTTTGTGTTGCTGCCGGTTGTTTGTGTTTTTTGTACTGAATTATATATTATGTTTGTCTTAGAATTTAGTAAACTTGGAGTGGTTAATAAGATATAATGGATGAGTCAAATACTAATTTTCCTTCAAATAGTCATGATGAAACTTAGAATGTTGATGTGGTTGAATAACCTTTCATCTACAAATTAACCAATTATAACCACCTACAAAACACAAAACTAATACATTATTCTCTTCATTGTCATTCTGAAAAATACATTTAAAAATAAACAAAATTAGTACCCTAAGAATTCTAAATTCGGTACCCTCAATATGTTATTTGTCTTTTCATTATTACAGCACTAGTTTTCCTTTTGAATTGACTTATGAAATTATTGTATTTCTTCATATACCTTTTTTTCCTTGTACGGTATAATTTCTTAGATTTTTTTAAGAGTACTGTAAGAGTTACATGTATAAAAATTGACATGAATATTACTAAACAGATTTAATAGACTTTCAATATACATTCAATTTCCATTAAACTCTGTAACAAGTCAATTTCCATTAAACTTTGTAACAAGAAGTTATTCAACATAGATGTGTCTTAACACTTTATACTTTTCATACATACTTTTTCCTTTTTGTTATTTTCTTTTTTATACTTCTTGTTCACTCTAACTAAAATCATAAAAATTAGTAACACATTGCAAGAAAACTATATATTAGCTTCCAAGTGATAGTATATGCGCAAATGCAGTGTTATTAGAGTTGACTAAGTCACTCTAATGCAATGCATAAGAATAATTTTCTAAAAGGAAAAGTACAAAAGCTTAAAGTTGTTTTTAAATTTAATTTTATAATATATAAAACATATATGTTAGTTAAGTTTACGCTAACTATAATTAACCTACGGTAAGTCATTATAATAGAATCTACTTAGGATTGGACACTAATATCGTCCACTTAGTCAAATTTAAGTCAACATTAACCATTTTTAAATTCTTTTAGTAAATAAAAGTATTTGTGTTATTGTCATAATAGTATTTGATTTCAACCTTCATAAATGTCAAAAATAAATAATAGGTTAAAATACTTTTTTTAGTTTCAATTTTCATCAAATTTTGTCAAATAAATTATAATTTTGGTTTTGTGTTCAAATATGTCTCAATTTTCGTCAATTTTGTCCAATTGGGTCCATTTTTGCTAACACCGTTTAAATCATTAATGGCCATGAACATTGACTGACACGTGTCACTTTGTGGTTTTTTTGAATTTTTATTTTTATTTTTTGAACTTTTTTTAAATGCTCACGTGTCAACCCAACAGCGTGCCACGTTCCAAAATTAATGTTCTATATTCAATTTGGTCCCTATATTTGTTATTTTTGTTCAATTTAGTCTCAATTTTTGTTAACATGAACCAATTTAGTCTCTCTCCAAATTGAAACCAAATTTAATTTTTATATTAAAATTCACATTTTTTATTAAATATTTTTATATAATATATTAAAATTCACATAATTATAACTTTGATATAAAAATTAAATTTGGTCACATTTTAGATAGAGACAAAATTGGGACTAAATTAAAAAAAAATAACAAATATAGGGACCAAATTGAATTTAGAACATTGACTTTGACACGTGGACATTTAAAAAAAATTAAAAAATTAAAAAATTAAAAAATTAAAAAAATTAAAAAATTAAAAAATTAAAAAAATCACAAAGTGACATGTTAGTAATTTAAACGGTGTTAACAAAAAAAATGACCAAATTAAACAAAATTGACAAAAATTAGAAACTATTTGAACACAAAACCAAAATTAGGACTTATTTGATCAAATTTGACGAAAATTGGAAACAAAAAGATATTTTAACCTAAATAGTATTAGTGTCTGTTAGTTGACATTCATTTTATTTATTTTTAATATTAATAGTTATTTAACTTGGCATTGGCCAAAAAAAATATTAATTTTATTATTTATTTAAATTATCAGTAATTAGGTCGATTTTAATATAATATATATTTGGTATATTATAAATCCATGTGTGTTTGTGACATCCAATATGAATCTTAGATTATTTTAATCCAATGGTTCATATTTCCTTACTTACAATTTTTTGTTAGTGTTAGACTATTTTCGCATGATACAAACTGAAACACTTTAAGACAAACAGATAGAGCATTAATAGTTAAAATTTTCTCGTTTCAAGAAACATGATTTGTTTACAAAATATTTTTGATTTATTTTTTATTATAAGAAATATTTAGATAATTGCGCTTCATTGATTTTCATTCATCATAGAAATTGTCAATCATAAAAAATAAGAATAATTAAAACAACTAATACACTTTTTGAAAAATGCATAAAAACAACCAATGAATTGTATGATCAGTTCAAACGTTGAATCCTCCAACGAGTTCATTTGTAGATTTTCTTATCAATAATCATTATATGTTGGATCGTCTGATCCGTACAAATTCATCGATATACTTTTTTTAATAATATTAAAAAATAATTTATAATAATCTAATAAAAAAGTAAAAAAAGTAAAAGAGATAATTATTAGAAGAAAATATATTATAATAAAATCATAATTAAAAATCGATTATGAAAAAATATATAATAAAAAATAATATTAATAACTATTAAATTAATATTTCATTATCAAGTGAGATAAGATAGAGTTACATTTTTTTTAAAAAGAAAACAAATGACAAATGAGAGTAAAAATAATGAGTTTCTATCTACCTTCTTTTTTTTTTCTTCAACAACAAAAAGGAAACATAAGGGACGAGTATAATTTTGTAAAAAACTAAAGAGATAATAAGAAAGAAAATAAAAAATATATTAATAGATATTTGGTTTAGTTACTTGTTTGGTTCCTATTTCCTAAAAATATTAAGTTGGTCCTCAAAATTTTTTAGTCTCAATTTACTCATAATTTTTTAATTGCAATTTGACATTTTTGGATGAAACCAGAGACAAAAAAAAATAATTACACCTAAATATTTTTATTTTTTATTATATTTAATTTTATATTTTATTATTTATTAACAATAAATATTGTGCTTTAAAAAAATAAAAAGACACAAAATTTAATTTCCATTAATTTTTAAATATACTATATTAATAATTTAAAAAAAAATTAAAATTTTCTATATATATATATATATATATATATATATATATATAAATTTTTTTTTTTTTTACAATGTTACTAACTTATGAATTAGTTAGCATATAATTAAATTTTCCACCTATTGTATGCTTTTAAAAGTTTAACGAAATTTATTTTCAATTATCTAATACATAATAAAATCGTATATTTATAGTAAATCAAAATAAACCAATAAAATAACAATTTAGTTCAAATACAATAGATTACGTTGCTATTAATCATATAAGAAAAATCTCAAATAATAACCAATTTTAGTGATAAAAACATTTTAATCACTATAGTGACCAATTTAGATATCAACTTACAAATAAAAAATTATTGGTTTGACTAAAATAGTCGCTATTGTGAGTAAAAAATTATAATTGACTACCAATTTAGTGATTAGTATAGTAACGAATAATTTTTTATTTTTGTAAATTAGTATCTAAATTGGTTATAATGACTAATAATTTTTTTATCAACAACATTGGTTGTAATGAAGAATTTTTTTTAGTAAATTTTTATATTAAGAATTATTAACTTGTGTTATCTTCACTTCAAAATTCATAAACAAAATGTTATTTTTTTATGGATTGATCTCTAATTTAAAGTCACTATAAAATTATTATATATAATAAGTTGGATATTTTGTTTTTCGATATTATAATAAAATTTTAAATAAACATATTAAAATTAAACATACTAAACAATATTTTAGTTGAAAATATTGACAATATAATTGTTTTCCATGGTCATCTAATTATGGGTGATTGTTACATATTATATAGGTTTAAATACTCTTTTGGTCTTTATTTTCATGGTCTTTGTTTAATTTGACCTTTTTTTTTTTTGCGCATTTAATTAGGTTCCGATTTTAGTCAATTTAGTCTTTTATGTTAACCACGTTTAAATAGTTAATGTATGTCACATGTCAGTTTGTGATTTTTTTTAATTTAAAAAGAATTGTCCATGTGTCAAGTCAGCATCTTGTCATGTGTTGGTTGTGTCATTCTCTTTTGTTCGATTTAGTCTTTATATTCGTTATTTTTTTTTTCAATTCAGTCCTAATATTTTGTTAAAGTTGAGCAATTTTATCCCTTCCAAATTGAGAATGAATTTTTATATAAATGTTATACTAATATTTTTTATTAAAATTGACATTTTTTTATTAATTACTTCTTAAATTTAATTATAAATTATTAAATTTAATTATAAATTGAATATAGATCTTATATTCAATTATTAAATAGAATATAATTATTATAATATTATTATTAGAATATAGTTATTAAATATTTTCTTCTAATAATTATATTTTAAATATACTAATATTCCAAAAATTCACATTTAAAAATTTTATAAATATTTTATAAATATAATTATTCGAAAAAAATATTGAATAACTATATTCTAATAATAATATTATAATTATTATATTCTATTTAATAATTGATTATAAGAACTATATTCAATTTATAATTAAATTTAATAATTTATAATTAAATTTCAGAAGTAATTAATAAAAAATGTCAATTTTAATAAAAATATTAGTATAACATTTATGTAAAAATTAATTTTGTTCTCAAGTTGGAAGGGACATAATTGTTTCGTTTGAACAAAAATGAAAACTGAATTGAACAAAAACAAATATAAAGACTAAGGTGAACAAAAAGAAATGACACAACTACGAACTAACACATGATATTGACATTGAAATGTAACATATTATTGACTTGACATATGGATAATTTTTTTTTAAATTAAAGAAATTAAAAAAAATAAAAAATAAAAAAAAAAACAAACCATGACCTAACATGTGATATGCATTGTTAACACGCGTTAACTATTTAAACGTCGTTAGTAAAAATGATCAAATTCACAATAATTGATAAAAATTATGATTTCACACAGAAAATGACTAAATTGAATAAACGTGACAAAAATTAAGACTAAAAAAGTATTTAAGCTTATAATTATTATACAAGAACTATCTTGCAAGATATTTTACATAATAACATCTCAAAATTAAACTAATAAGATAAGATGATTAAAGTTAGGGATGACAACGGGTTGGGTCTGGTAGGGCCAGCTAGTGCCTATCCGTTACTCGGCTTGCAACAAAAAAAAATCCACTCGTTACCTGTCAGATATCCGCTTAAGAGATACCCACAAAATTCTTAAGACAAAACAACGAATGTCCGTGGATACCCACAAATATCTAAAAGAAATATTTTATAATAAAATCTAAATAAAATTATAACAAAATATAAAATATAATATAAATTAAATTTAACCTAATAAAATATATAGTAAATTATAATATAATTTAATTTAATTTAATAAAATAAAAATAAAAATTAAATTTTTATTTTTATTTTTTTCAAGTAACAAATATTTGTGAATATCATTAATATGACACTCACACCTGACCTATTTATAAACAAATATTAAAATACCTGTAGTATATATATAATTATTAGCGGACACATATATTTTTATAATGGCCAGTTTAATTAATCGGTTTTGAAATTTAAAGCTGTAGACAGTTTAATAGAGAACAAATCTACCACCAAACATAATATACCAAATACCTACACAAGAATAATCTGTGATGGGATTGAGACCCGCACACAGTAAATTAAGAGATTTGGCCATCGCTTTGATTATAGGGGCACAAACCTAATAAAAAAAATCCATAGTATCTAAAAGTTGGGTGGAATCAAAATTAAAGTTTAAAATTTACAAACTTACGTTTTCTTTTTGAGTATTGTTAGATCTAAGGATAATTAATATATATTGAATTCTATAAAAATATATACATAATATATATTGAATTCTATAAAAATATATAGGTAAATGTAAAATTAAATAAAATTTGACCTAATAATCATTAATACAATTTTATTTTTTTTAAAAACAAAAATACTTATAAATCTTGTACGTGTGTTTCTAATATTTTATTTAATATTCAAAAATAAAAGTTAAAAATTAATTAAATAATAAAATAACTATATTTTAATGTTGTTAAAAATTAAATATAATTAAATATAAGAAATTTTAAATTAACAGAAAAAATAGTGTTAAATATCTAAAAATTAAAAAAAAACAACATAAAAAAGTATAAATTAACAGAAAAATCAACAAAAAAATTTAGTGTTAAATATCTAAAAATGTTACAACAAAAAAAAAGAACAATTAAAGTGAGACTTAATTAAATATTTTTTTCTTTTTAGTAAAAACCTTAAAAATTCTAAAATCCTTGTTTTGTAACAGTAAGTTATTGTCTAAAAAATTAAAAGGATATTTTTGTTTTTAAAAAATTTATTATGTGCATTTATACTATTTTAATTAATGTATTTAATTATTTCAGCTTTCAATGTAAAAATGATGATAATAAAACACATTTATTATTCCTTAATGAGTGTCCTTAGGATACTGGTTAGCATTCTCCTTCTCTTTTTTATTTGTAATGTTTTTTCATTCACATCCTTTATTTAGTGAATCACTACGATTAATATGTAACTGTTTAAATAGCTTCAAAATATTAATGTTGATTAAATTGCTGTAATAACTTTCACTGGATTTGGATATTAAATTTTAAGATTGTAATTTAATTTTATTCGATAAATAGTTTAAAAATTTGAAATTTTAAAATTTTATGAAAGTATAAATAAAATCCTATACAAAATTCCCAATACAGGAGAAACCTATAAGATCACTATAGAACAAAAGGAAAATTTAACATCAATAGTAGGTAAAATGATGAATAATGTGTATATAAACAGACACTAGAACGATCAGATTGACATTGGAAATTTGCTTCTCTTCCATGGCTGAACTAGTCCTCTACTTTTCAGCTCTTATCTTCTTTGTCTTCCTAACCCTTATAGTGAGAAAAAAAGGAAACACAAACAAGAAAGCTGAGGAAACACCATGTAACATGCCCCATGGACCTAGAAAACTACCTATTATAGGAAATATACACAATCTGCTATGTTCTCAACCCCATAGAAAATTAAGAGACTTGGCCTTAAAATATGGACCCTTGATGCATCTTCAACTTGGAGAGGTTTCAACCATTGTAATTTCATCTCCTGAGTGTGCTAAGGAAGTGATGAAAACCCATGATATTAACTTTGCCACAAGACCTAAAGTCGTATCTATGGATGTACTCAGTTACAACTACACAGACATAGCTTTTGCTCCTTATGGAAGATATTGGAGGCAACTAAGAAAAATTTGCATGTTGGAGCTTTTAAGCCTAAAACGTGTTAACTCATACCAGCCAATCAGAGAAGAGGAGCTCTTCAATCTTGTCAAATGGGTAGATGCACAGAAAGGATCCCCCATCAACCTCACTAAAGCCATTATTTCATCAATTTATACAATTGCTTCAAGGTCTGTCTTTGGCAAGAAATGCAAAGACCAACAAAACTTTATATCAGTGGCTACAAAATTAATCAAAGTTGCTGGAGGTTTTGACATTGGAGATTTTTTTCCTTCTGCTATTTGGCTGCAACATGTCACTGGCATGAGGCGCAAGCTTGAGAGGTTACATCAAGAAGTTGACCAGATAATGGAAAACATCATCAATGATCATAAAGATGCAAAGTCTAAGGCCAAAGATTACCAAAGGGAAGCAGCAGATTCATCGATAGCACCTTTGACTACAAAGGAAATAATTTCGAGTACATTCCTTTTGGAGCTGGAAGAAGGATATGCCCAGGAAGCACGTTTGCATCCAGAGTTGTGGAACTGGCCCTTGCAATGTTGCTGTATCACTTTGATTGGAAGCTTCCAAGTGGAATGATAAGAGAAGAATTGGACATGACTGAACAGTTTGGAGTCACAGTTAGAAGAAAGCATGATATGTTCTTGGTTGCTGTTCCTTATCTTCCTTTGCCTGTCTCATGAATTTCACATTAAGCAACAAACCCTTGATGATGTTGAGATGGTGCACTTTGATGCTATCGTAGTAGTTTTAATCTTTTAATAACTGAAGATAAGAATCTGTCATTTTGCGTTTAAGTAGATGCTTTTTATATTATTTTTCATGATCAGTAGTAATTGCTAGAGTGATGAAGCATGGTATTCTATTATATATATAAACTATCTTACTTTAGAATTCATTTCTTATCTCTGACTAGTACAAAACGTTTTTACAAATACACTTTTCTTATCACACCATTAGGAAGCATATAATTGATTGGCTAACAGAAAATGACATGGCCGCTACAGTAGAATAATTTTAGTAAAGAGCTCCGTGTCTTTTTCATTTTCATTTTAATTATTTTTGTTTACTAATTCTTAATCTTAACCAAACCAAAAAGGTTTTGTAAACTTTGAAGTAGTTAAGGTGTAACGTGTTAGTGGTGTTCTGCTAAGTAGTAACAGGGTTTCTCTGTATTCTACCTCTTTTCGTCTCTAAAAACCAAAAGAAATGAAGGTTGTGCTAAAAACACTAAAATAATAGTATCATTTCCCTTTAATAATATGATATGTTTTTATTTTCCTTGAATGATAAGTGTCGAGTTTTAGGTTAGAGGATTTAAAGAGTCAATGAAAAAGGATGTTATGTTTTGCAGAAAAGTCAAAAGCCAACTATGATAAAGTGTTAAAATCTAAATGTAATCTTGAGTTATAGAAATGAAAAAATTGAATAACATATAAAAGAAAAAATTTATAAATTTATTATTTTAAAATGGGTTAAATATATTTTTTATCTTGAAAGTAATGTTAGAGTTCTTCTATAGATTTAACTCATGGCTTATTGTCTTAAATCTTTCTGGTTAATATCTCTAAAAAAACTCATTACGACAAGGGTCAATATGAACATGATCTTGCTCGTAATAGCTATGAAATTGAAATTAAAAGGATAAAAGACACTCCACCTAGTTCTTTGCTACATGTAATACCACATATGAGTGACTTGTGAGCTAGGTGGAAGAAGGTAGTGAGAAAACATTTCGAAGTTGCTTAGAACTAACAAAGTCTATCAAAACTAAATTTACACAATGAGATATTCATGAAAAATGAGATTTTCTCCACTTTTTAAAATAAAAATAACGTCTTCATTCAATTAGTTTTAGATTTTTGAGTAGAAACTAGAGAGAAGATTTATATGGTTTTATATAGAATGAAATTCAACTATTAGAAATTCTTATATATTTTAAATTTTTTATTCTTAAAATATTATAATATTTTATTTAATAAAAAATAATCCATCAATGCTCTTAAGTTGTTTTTTAAGTTCTCTCAAAATACATACCTATTATGTTTTATTTTATAAATTAGTTACTTTATCATTAATCATTTTTATATCTTAATTCATATTTACTTTTATTAAAATTATTTATTATAAATTATTATATTTGTTAATTTTTTTTTAATTTTCATTTACATTATACTTTCGTCCCCTCAAGTTAAATAATTTAAATATATAACATGAAATTAGTGATTTATACTAAATATGCAACATTAAATCAATTACTAAACATTATTAATCCAGTTTTTCAACTTTAAATTAGTTTTTTAATTAACTATTTTATTTTAACTATATTTAAGATTTTATTTTAATTTCTTGTAAAAAAATATTAATAAAATAAAGTAAAATGATAAAAATATAAAATTATATTAATATTTAATTGCATTAAAATTCATATAATTTCATGAAATTTTTTTAGTTTAATCATGTTTGATCGTAGCGAAATCTCAATTTGGTCCATCTATTTTTTTTTTCATCTCAATTTGGTCCCTATTTTGCAAATTTGATCTTAATGTAGTCTTTTTCGTTAGTGATACAGTAACAACGTTAGATGGGATGTCACGTGTCAATTCTTCGATTTTTTGAATTTTTTGAATTTTTTTTTTAATTTTAATTTTTTTTTGAATTTTTTTGAATTTAAAAAAAAATTGTCACGTGTCAAGCTGTCATCGTGTCACGTGACAGTGACAGAGTTATGTGACAGTGACAATGACATGTGTCACTTATGTCATTTTCACTTTCTTAATTTTGTCGCTCTCCAAATTGAAATCAAATTTAATTTTTATATAAATGTACACAAATATTTCTATCAAAATTGATATTTCAAGTTAATATTTTTAACAAAATTAAGTTCATTTAATTAATATTTTACATTAAACCTTATTTAAAATTGTTTTAAAGTTGTTAATAAAAAATAATGTTAATAGAAAAAAAAATCATAAATTAACTAGTTCATATAACAATAAAAAGAATATAAATTTAAAATTTGAAAACAATTTTAAGCAAAGTTGAATATAAAACACAAATTTAAATAAACATAGGCTGAGGTTAGAGAGGTATTCAACATGAAAGGAAGGGTAGATGAAAATTCCCTCAATGAACTCAAATATTTGAAACTAGTTATGAAAGAGACCTTGAGGTTACACCCTCCAGGTTCTCTTTTGCTTCCAAGAGAACGTGGTCAAACATGTGAGATACATGGCTATAACATACCAGCCAAAACCAAGGTCATAGTCAATGCTTGGGCAATTGGAAGAGATCCAAACTATTGGACTGAACCAGAGAGGTTTTATCCCGAGAGATTCATTGATAGCACCATTGACTACAAAGGAAATAATTTTGAGTACATTCCTTTTGGAGTGGAAGAAGGATATGCCCTGGAAGCACATTTGCAACCAGAGTTATGGAACTGGCGCTTGCAATGTTGCTGTATCACTTTGATTGGAAGCTTCCAAGTGGAATGATAAGTGAAGAATTGGACATGACTGAAGAGTTTGAAGTCACAGTTAGAAGAAAGGATGATCTGTTTTTGGTTCCTTTTCCTTATCTTCCTTTGCCTGTGTCATGAATTTCGCATTAAGCAACAAACCCTTCGTGATGTTGAGATTGTAGTAGTTTTAATCTTTGAATAAGTGAAATAAAAATCTGTCATTTTGTGTGTAGTTGATGCTTTAAGTTTTTATATTATTTTTCATGATCAGTTGTAGTTCCAGAGTCATGAAGCATGGTACTTTATTATGTTATTTAAGTGTGTCTGAATATGAATTTCAGTGCATAAATATACAAGTCTCTGCTGTTTTTTTTTCTACAATTAAAACTAGCAATTGATTCAATGAAAAAAGTTCCATAGAAACATAAACTCCAAAAACCATAGAGATCGAGTTAGATCCACAGAGTATCATGGAAAAATAAACTCCAAAAAGATCATAATCAATGAAAAACGTTTTATAATTGCATGCCTTTTCACATTATATCTCAATTATGAGTCCTTTGTTTTCTCTGATGTTCCTCAATAGTCCCAAAATCCTGCAAAGCAACCTTATCCTACCCTTCTAAGCCCAAAATATGTGGCACAGGATTGACAGTATTGTCATCATTCATTACATTATTTATTTTCTGAGCATCAAAAAGTACATTCTGCATTTCCTTCTCTGGTTGAATACCATGGCCGTATCCCCATTTTGCTTCTCAGATTTCAGTGTTATCCACACCCTCAACCATATCATTTTTCTTGGGTTATGAATGCTTGAATTTAATGTTTTTCATCTTTCAAAAGAAAACCTTTTACAAAATTCTTTCTAGACGGATTAAAGTAAAGTAGTTTTAATTTATTACACATGTTTAGAGGGATTAAAACTACATATTTGTAAATATTAAGAATGAATACAGTATTGCTAAGGATTGCAGCAAAATTTTTAGCGCTTTTAGGAATTAAAAACATTCATTCTTGATGCAATGTGTATCAGTCAGGTAAGGGGTATTGAGTGTAATTCAGTATGAATTCAGTGTAATTTTCTTAATTATTTATTGTCAAACCCAAGTTTCGTAAAATATATGAGAATGATTGCTCTAAAATATAATAGTTATCTCAGGTTCTGCAATTTTTTAAGCCATATGATTTTAGTAAGGAGTTCTTAAAACTAAATGTTTGTCACTTGATGTACTATTCAACCACTGTTTTGTATATAGAAATATATCTCTGTTTCTAGTTGTTGGCTGTGTTAACATTCTTGTCCATTTTCAATGGTTTTCCATTAATCAAATACATCAGCAAAATGCACAGTATATTGCAATCAGGAGATTACTAATACCAAATAATGGACGAAGAAGGTCACATGAAAACCTTGATCTGAGTTTTATTTCCACATGGATCTTCAAACCCTCTACTTCATATCCATTTTCATTTTTATGTTTATTGCATACAAAATAATAACAAAGAAATCTGCCTCAACTCCAAAATTGCCACCAGGGCCATGGAGGCTACCTATCATAGGGAACATACACAACCTTGTTGGCTCACTTCCCCATCGTAGACTGAGAGATTTATCAGCAAAACATGGACCCTTGATGCATCTGAAGCTTGGAGAGGTTTCTACCATTGTGGTTTCATCTGCAGAATGTGCTAAAGAAGTGTTAAAAACCCATGATCTTATCTTTGCATCAAGGCCTCCAATACTAGCTTCAAAGATAATGTCTTATGATTCTATGGGCATTGCTTTCTCTCCTTATGGTGACTATTGGAGACAGCTAAGGAAGATTTGTGCGTTGGAGCTGCTAAGCTCCAAACGTGTCCAATCTTTCCAGCCAATCAGAGAGGAAGAGCTCACTAAATTCATAAAAAGCATTGCTTCAAGAGAAGGGTCAACCATCAATCTCACCAAAGAAATCCTTACAACAATATCTACAATTGTTTCAAGGACAGCCCTTGGAAGCAAGTTTAGGGAGCATCAAAAGTTCATATCAGCTGTAAGGAAAGCCACAGAGGTTGCTGGAGGTTTTGACTTGGGAGATTTGTACCCTTCTGCTGCATGGCTTCAGAACATCTCAGGGTTGAAGTCTAAGATTGAGAAGTATCATCAACAAACTGATCAGATAATGCAGAGCATCGTGGATGATCATAGAAAGACTAAGTCAAGTGCTGCACAAGGCCAGGGTGAACTAGTGGAGGATGATCTTGTAGATGTTCTCATGAAGGAGGAGTTTGGCTTAAGTGACAATGGTATCAAGGCTGTGATTTTGGTAAGAGTATCTACATCTCCTATCCATGTTATTTTCATAGTAGAAACTCATGAACAATTCTGATCTTTTCCCTATGTGCTTAGTTTTATTAAATTGCTGTTGTGTGATGATAAGTTTTGAAATGTGTTAGTTAGCTTTTAAACTGTGATTACAAATTTGTCTACAAAATTTGTCCGCACAAACAAGAAGCAAAACTAAGTTGCTACTTCACACTAACTGTGATTACACATTTGGGTGGATTATGCTCTTGCTTGTTCTTCCATTGCAAAGAATATTAGTATTCCTGCAAGTGTTTCCTGTAAAATTGAGATGAATAATATGATATCATGAATTTGAATTAGGATATCTATGGAGGGGGGAGTGAGACATCATCTAAAACCATAACATGGGCAATGGCAGAGATAATAAAAGATCCAAGAGTGATGAAGAAGGTACAAGCTGAGGTAAGAGAGGTATTTGGTAAAGAAGGAGACCCTAATGAAAGTGAGATGGAGAATCTAAAATATTTGAAATGTGTTGTGAAAGAGAC
>Ga0214545_1005355_pt1 | contig 23275 bp, 8 predicted proteins | sample CNSS4metaG_FD_160064 | JGI IMG/M metagenome (GOLD analysis project Ga0214545, IMG submission 160064) | Root nodule microbial communities from cowpea collected in UCLA plant growth center, Los Angeles, California, USA - CNSS4 | ecosystem: Host-associated > Plants > Roots > Nodule | place: USA...
TAAATTTATGTGTGACAAGTTATTTGATTTTTAATCTTTACCAAGTTTGTATAATATGATACACTTGATGCCTTTATATATGATGAAAAAATTGTTAATTTTTGAAATTAAGTTTGGGGTTTAACTTTGTTTAATAATAAAACTAAAAAAAATTATTTAAAAATATTTCTATAAATATTTAATAAAAATGTCAATTTTATTAAGAATATCATCATAAGTTGTATATAAAGATTAAATTGAGTCTCAATCTAAGGAGGGACAATATTGCTTCATTTTTACAAAAATTGGGACTAAATTGAAACTAAAAACAAATATAGGGACCAAATTGAGTCACTTTGACACGTGGCACGACTATGAAGTGACACGTGTCAAAAAGAAAAAATTTTAAAAAAAATTTTAAAAAAAATTTAAAAATTAAAAAAAAAATTAAAAAAATTAAAATTAAAAAAATTAAAAAAACCAGAAATCGACACGTGGCATTGACTTTAACACCGTCTGGTCAAAGTTAACGGTGAGGACCAAATTGAGTCATTTTTAAGAATATGAGGACCAAATTGAGACAACGAAAAACTCGAGGACCAAAATGAAATTTCATGACAAATAGAGGGACCAAAAGGGTAATTTAGCCAAAATAAAGCTAATAATAGGGAGAATAATATAGAGAATAGAAGAATAGATAATGAGAGAATAAAGAGCAACTTTTCTGTGTGTCATATTATTCATAGGAAGAGTCTTATTTATAGATGCATGATGATAACCCATAAAGGATACAAGTCAAATAATTAATACAATATTTACATAAAGAGTAATGAATCATATGAGTATCAATCATATCAATCATATGAGTAACTGTATCAAATCAATGGACGACCATTAATTCATAACAATATTATTATTGTTTAATTAGTGAATCGATAAACTTGTTTAATATTTTTTGTCATACTTGTTTAATCAATGAATGAAATGAATTGTCTAATATTTTTTGCTATACTCGTCTAATTAGTATATGAACAAACTTGTCTAATATATATTGCTAGACTTATCTAACATTTTTTGTTATACTAATCTAATTAGTGTATGGAAAATGTGTATTGCAAGACCCGTTTAATATTTTTTATTATATTTGTTTAATTAATAAACGAAATGACTCATCTAATCTTTTTTGCTATACTCATCAAATTAGTATCAGGATAGACGCATCTAATCAGTGTATGGACAAAATTATCCAATGTGTATTGTTAAACTCGTCTAATTTTTTTCTATTCTTATCTAGTATATGTTTCACAACTCATTTAATCAATGTATATTTAATGTATGTTTTTATACTAATTTAATAAAAATATAAATACATTAGTGGTATATTTTAAGATAATTAGTTTGTTAGTTTTTACTTTTTATTTCGGGACTAAAAATATACATATCCCCTAAAATTATAAGTTCATACATTTTGAAGTTGAAAATAGTAAAAAAAATGAATTAAGAGAATTTAAAACAAAAATTATAATATTGAGAAGTATACTTTCTTTTATTATAAATATATTTTTTTAAGCATTTGAAATGAACTATTAACTAAAACAAAAACCAGAATATTAAGTAGTGTAACTTTTTTTATTATTACAAATATATATTTTCAACATTTGAAATGAATTATTAAATACAATATTTTAATTATTTTTTAATAAATATAATTATTTAAAATCTTATACAAAGTTTTGTGTACATATGATTAATGCTAATTTTTATTAGATAAAATTAATTTAATTTTTATACACTAAAGAAAAAAAATCAATAATAGTATTTTATATTATTATTTAATATAAATATGATAAATATATTTTTTTATTGATAAATTTTTTAAGAAAAAAATATTTCATCATTATTTTTATATTTTATTATCAACAAACGTATATTATTTTTTAAACAATATTATTTTAAGAAATAAAAGTAAAATATATTTTTACAAATTTAATTGTATTAAATGACTAAATAATTAAAAATCATAAAAGAAAAAATATTATATATAAAAAATTAATATTTGAAATATAAGTATTTTTTAACACAATAAATATGTTAAAAATATGTTAAAAAAACTTTTAATAATCATTAAAATGTGTGTAAGCACACACATTAAAAGAATTATTTATTCATTTATTTTAAAAATCAACTTATTTCCAAAAATAATTTTTAAGAATGTAATATGGATTAAAGTGTACTTTTAATTTATTATGTCAAAGAAATTTGTGTAAAATATTCTATTTTTTCTAATAATCAACTATATTGATTGACAAAAAAAATTCAACTTTAAATAACAGTAATAAGTTATAGGATATTAGAGTACCAAATAAAAAAAGTATTAATCAAAAGCAAAAAACCAAATTTTTTAGTTATATGAGAAAATTATTATTTTTACATATGAAAATTTGAAAAAAATAATTTTGAATTTTGTAATTTGGTATATTTAAGTACTAAATTTAAATGCTCACCGTGACATATTTCTAAGCATATTTATCATTATTATTGCTTAAATTAAACTATTAGATATAATTGGTGTTTTAAATATTGGTTTGTAATGACATTCCTAAAATGAATTAAAGAAAATATAAAACAAAGTTTGTAATATCACGGAGGGTGTTTTTTTATTGCAAATATATATATATATATATATATATATATATATATATATATATATATATATTAACCCTTTGAAATGGGTTATTAAATGCAATCTTTATACAAAATTTTATGTAGATGTGCTTAGTGTAATTATTTATTTATTAGGTATGGACAATGATATTATGACTTTCATTTCTTGACTCTCGTTTGTATACTCCTTATAATATCAATTTAAATTCTACATACTGAATAATTTGAAATTATGAAAGGGTAAAATTAAGAACGAAAGAAATAAGAATTTTTTTTAATAATTTAAATATAAGTTATCTCATCAGAAAAAAAAAACTTTAATTATGATTAAATTGTATCTAAGTATACATATTAAAAAAGAGGTAATTATTTTTTCATTTTTAAAATCAACTAATTTTTGAAATAATTTTTATTGAGCCTATAATGGTTTAAGTTGATTAAAAAAAAATCATATGGGAAAGTGTAAGATCCACTTTTGTTTTAAGTAAATGGACTCAACTTTAATAAATAAGGGCTATAATCAGCCAACCTTAGTACTCTAGAACCCTTCTCAATCACTCACTCTCATTTTGTCTCATATTTCCAAAAATAGTTTCCCCTCTCACTTATAGTTTTGAAGCAAAAGCTCTGCTAGGGCATAAGCTTCTTCCTCCCTCGAGCTAGCAGAACGTGTTTCTTCCATGTTAGTTAACTTCGACCTTTCATTTTTTTTTCCTTTTCCAGCTTAACTGCCTTGGTTCTATCTTGGGTTTGTCCTTAGAGACTTATTCTCGCCCTTATGTTCGTACTTTCTAGCTCTTTAGTTTGTCTTGTGAGCTGTGGTGCTCTTCTTGGAGTGTTTGTGTTGATTGCTAGCATCTGTCCAGGTAAGAGAAACTAGGGTTTAAAGTTTTTTATGATTATTGCATGTGTTTCTAGTTTTAAATCATGTTTATGATGTTTGCTCGTTGTTGTGGTTGCTTGGAAATGGTTGAAATGTTGTTTGGTAATACTTTTTTGGTTTGCATGCGTGAGCACGAAAGAGCTTTGTTGTTGTCGCCCAAGCGAGCAACCCTCGCCTATGCAAAATTAACAAGAAGTTCACCCCAGGTTCTGCTCGAGTTGTCGCTTAGACAACGAGCTCCAGTTTTGAGCGACATTAATCTCGCTCATGCGAGGAGGCCTCGTTTAAGCGAGAACTCGCAAACCCTCATAATGTCCTATGATTTCAACCTCGCTTAAGCGAGAACTTTTTGCTTGAGCGAGAGGCTCCTGTCGCTTGAGCAAAAGCTCCTTAGCTTGAGCAAGATTGATAACAGAGTTGTTTGAATGCTAGTATGCTCCCATGATTGATTTGTTTACCCTTTTAAAAGCATAAGGTATGATGCCAATGTGTTATGGAATGTGGTTGTGTTTTTTTTTTAGTTTTTGTTGTTTGGGATTTTAGGTTTTTCATGCTGAAATTAGTGAAAATTTGCCAGTTTAGCTTAAGCGAGAAATTTTAGCTTAAGCGAGATCAATGTAGCTTAAGTGAGAATTTCTAGCTTAAGCGAGATCAGTTTAGCTTAAGCGAGAATTGCTAGCTTAAGCGAGACCAGTCTAACTTAAGCGAGAATTTCTAACTTAAGCGAGATCAGTCTAACTTAAGCGAGAATTGCTGCAAAATTTTAATTCCTTATTTTAACTTGTGGATTGATTCAATTACACTTAAAGGCATGAATATGTGATTGTGTATGTTTCATGGGATATTGACTTGCTTGGTATGAAATGAAATGATTTATGAATTGGTTGGTTGGTGGTGGATTTGGATGTCATGGGATAACATGTCGAATATGGTGTGAGAACATGGATGTGACATCGTAATTCCATGAATCTCTTCGTGAGATTTCATGGTGGTGTTGTAGTATGCATAATTAGATAAGGAGTCAAACAAGATTGCATTCTAAAACTCTAAAGAATCAATTAGTCTCACATAGAGCATACTGATTCAAGTGGTGAGAGTAGTAGGAGACCCTAGTCTTTGGCAGGATAATGGCCCTAGATGATTGAAGGCTAACCTTATGCGTGGTAGGGTGAAACCCATTGGCAATGGCCCTATAGAGCAGTAGAGGCCACCACAAGTGCAATCATCCAGTGAATCCGATTTCTTTATATGTATCAGAATAATTGAGTTTGAGGGTCTTGCATTGTTTGCCTTCACATGCCTTGTGTGCTTACTGAATTACCTGTTTCTAATTTGTTTAATAAATTGCTTGCTCTTTTATATGTTAAAAAATTATTTGTCTCTAGCTTACCCTTTCTCTCTGTGTTTATGTTCTCTGTTTGGATTTTCCTTTTTTGCAATGATCACCAAATAATTGGTGTGAGCAGACATGGAGATTCTTGGGGATCATTCAGATGGTGGTGATGCTGCTGTCTAGTTTTGAGTGTGGTAGCTAATCCTCTTTTGAGCACCTTTTGTCGAATTGTTTTATTTTTGCAACTCCTTGCTCATATGAGCACTCTCAAGTTAAACTATCTCATGTTTAAGTTATGTCTAATGGCATTGTGTTGTGCCTTTGGTTTTCCCTTTAGTATTTGGATAATTGTAACAGGTTATTTCCCTTGTACTTTATGTTATGGCTCTATTTTATACTATAAACATGTGACGTTTTATTTATTAGAATTATTCTATTAAATTGGGACTTTACATTTATGGTATCAGAGTAGTTCGTCCTTAGGATGACTTGAGGGTTGTAGGTCAGTCATGTCTCACAGGCTTAAGTATTCAAGTTTAGTCGATTATGTCTGTGGAACCGAAAGTATTAAGAACAAAAAATGTCTTGATAAAGTAATGAGGGGGCACACTCATAACTAAATCAAAGGTTGTTTTCCTTTCTTAATTCTAATGGTTTGGCGAAAGAAAATGTGACAAACAAAAGGTTTGGTTGCCAGCAGATCAGGGAGTTTTGCTTTGTATGTTCTAGTTTGTTTGGTTTGTGCCTCCGTGGTATGTGTTTGGTGTCTATGACGGTAGAGGAAAGCAGACTCAATGTCAACTTGGCATGCTTACCTTTACTAGGTTTGGGAGAGGCCTCTAAGACAACTTCTTGCCTCTAAGATAGGAAGTTGTTGTATGATGTATATCGTTGAGTGAGGAAAGTTATGTTTAGGTTAGTAGACTGGGAGAATATGTTATAGTTCATAAAACAAGGCTCGGGTAGAGGGAGCTTCAAGGACAGGTTCTTGGAAGCAGATGCTACAAGTTTTCCCAAAAGAAGTTGAACCTAAAGGTTAGAACAATGCAAGATATCAGTGGATGCAAGTGTAAGACCCGTGAAATTAATTAATTAATTAATTAATTAATTAATTAATAAATGTGAGTAAAAAGAGCCTTTATGGCATTAATTGTTGGTTGGTATGATGTGGAAAAGTGCTAGATCATGTGGTTGATAGTATTTTGATTGCGTGAGAGGACTTGGGTTCAATTCCTATGTATGACAATTATGTGTTGCTATGTTATTATTAATTTTTAATAATATGTATGAGTATGGAATTGATGATATAAATTGTTTTTGATTGGAGGGTATCACCAAATGTGAATTTGGCATAGTGGTTGTGCTTTGGCCTTATAAGTGAAAGGTCACGGGTTCAAATCTTGATGGGCAAAGAATAAGCTTTATTTTTGCTAACCATTAGTTGTGGTATGAATGTGAAGGGGTAAAGAAAACCTAGCAGAAGGGTAATCATTAGGTGCTGAAAAATCACCTACTAGAATAGAATAGCCATTAAGCCAAACTCGTTTTTTGAGGCACTTATAAAAGGCAAAATTGAAGTGAAAATATGGTTTCTGTTTGGTCATTTTGCCTATAGAGAGGAGAGTGAAATTTGAGATTGAGAGACTGAATTGAGAGTGCAAGGACGAAGTGAGAGAGAGAGAGGTGGAAGCAAAGAGTTTGGTGCACCAAGGAATTCCTAGTCTTTTCGCAAATTCGATCAAGAATTCAGGTTAGGGGAGCTGAACTCGAAATTGCATGCTTTAGGTCATACTTGTTGAGTGTACTGATTTTGTGTGATGAATTTTCGTGTTGAATATGAGATGAATTTTGGGGGTTGTGGGTTTGGTGCTGTGGTATTGGAATTTAGACCCAAATGTATTAATATAATGGAATTATGCATTGGATATGATGTAACTGTGTGTGCTTGACGTTTTGGGAACCAAATGTAGTCTAAATTATGCATATGTGTTGTTGAAATATGGGTAAACTAAACTGGTATGAATTGGAGTGCAAATTGGTGTTTGGTTGCTGCTGTTGCGTGCATAATCAGTGTAGGGACCTGTAATTCTCGCCCAGACGAGCTAGGCTCGCCTCGGCGAGATTAACAGGGATGCAAACCCTATTGCCACATGAACGTCTCGCTCAGGCGACGAGGATTGGGTTTGAGCAACACATACACTCGCTCAGGCGAGAGAGGGTCGCCTAAGCGAGATGGTGTTGAAGTTACGCATGTTGAGCGCGACTTCTCGTCCAGGCGAGGAGTTTATGGGTTTTGAGCGAACTAGAGTCTCGCCCAGGCGACATGGCCTCGCTTAAGCGAGATGGCTTGGTCATGTGTGGTGCTTTGCTTGTATTTTAGCTTAGGCAAGATTGAAATGGGTGTTTGGGCGAGAGATGATCTCGCCTAAGCGAGATAACGTGCTGTTGTTAATGATGTAAGCTCGCTCAAGCGAGGTGGATTAGCTTAAGCGAGACTGAGGGTCTAGCTTGGGTGAGAAATCCCTAGCTTAAGCGAGTTTATGCGAATTACTATGTTACTATGTGGTTGTGGGTGTGTTTTAGCTGTTATACTAAGGTTAGGTTGTATATGCATGTGGTGTGGTGTTTGGGCTTGAAGGACTAAGTCCAATAGGGATCTGGGATGTGCTCGGTGGTTGGACACATGATGGACATGGAACTGGTTGAGTTCCTGTCGGCTACTAATGGGCGAGGAGTCCTGAGTATGGTGATTGCATGTGTCGGGCGCACGATGGGCAATGAACTGTTATGTTCCCGTCAACTACTTTTGGGCGAGGAGTCCATAGTATGGTGATTGCATGCGTGCTATGGTCCAAGTGTGAGACTTGGATGTTTTACTACAGACGAGGAGTCTGTAGGGCAGGACTATGAGTGGGATAGGGTCATAGGGTTGGACCACGAATGAGTTAGTTTCGTGGGAGCATAGTGAAGTCCCAAGATCTAGTTCATGCATATGACTCATGAAGGACTATGAGGTCATGGTTGGGTAATTTGATAATGAGATACTTAGTTATGTTATTTTGGGTTGGGGAACATATTTATATTCATGTTTTGTTTATATATATTGTGCATAGCTCACCCTTTCTGTGTGTGTCTGGCGATGATCGGATGACTTGTTATCCGGGAGCAGATGATGTGACAGGTGGGCCAGGAGATGCTTAGACTCGGAGCGAGGGCTAGCAGGGGATATTTTTGTATATGTATATATATGTTTATATTTTTAGCTTTGAGAAAATTATGTAACCCTTTCGGGAGCCATTGACTTTTATTTCGGTTTTATGAATTATGGACTCCTGGTTTTATGGCTATATTTATTAAAGTTTTAAATTTCCCGTGTTTTGGGAAATAGTTGTATTAAATGCGGCATTTATTTTCATTCGAATTTTATTTAGTTAATATCAGTAATATTCCTTAGGGATGTTACAGCAAGCGTAACAAACGTTTGAGGAAATCAACTTGGCTTTACATTCCAACAATGTTGATGTTCAGAGTTATGTAGATCACGTAGTGTTAGGAGAAGTATCATTGGATATTATCATATGGCCATATCTAGTGCTTTCTTGGATTGGTGGAAGAAGAGCAATTGGTAGATCCTAGGTTGTAGAAAATAGTGAGATTGCTTGGCATTGAGCAAGCTAAGAAGGACAAAGACTGTGAAGTGTAAAAAGAGGAAAAATCTCTAGTGGAAGGCTAAGATGGAGCAAATTTCACGGATCAGTCAGGTAAAATGATGTTCCCTATGTAGAGGGAAAAATAATTTGTGGATAAGAATGAAGTGGTATAAAGGTTCCATACTCTGTTCAATAGTTAGAAGGAGATGCTTGGTCTTCTCAGTTGATAGTAGGATGTTTCAAGGAAAAGTAGTTCACATAAGCAGAACGTTTGACCTTGGATATAAGATGGAAGGTTTCGGTACCAGAAGGAGATACACATCTTTAAAGATTATTCTTGTATGGAAGGATAACCAATAATGTCAGAGCACAATGATGTGGGAAATGAAAAGAAAATATTTGAGTTGTTGAAAGGGTGTCTACAATGGTTGGTGTTGAAGTGGTAGCACGAATGATCCCATTCAAGGATACAAGGTATAAAATTGGTGCTTGGGATATGGGTTTGGTTTTGTTTGGGATCATATACTTCTTGCTGTCGCCGGTATGGTAAAGGAGTCATGGTTGCCTACAAGAGGGAGTGGGAGTTGAGACAGTGGTTTGCTACAGTTGCGATCAAGTGAAGTTTACTCAGGTGTGTCATGTGTTTCATGGTGATCAAAGGATTTAAATTCAAATCCAATTTGAATTGTTTCCTTTGCAAGGTTGGGACATAATCTCAAGGATGAATTAGGGTTTTTCTTAATCTCATTCTTAGGAGATGTGATCCTCCAACGTACTAGTGTCCTTTGGTTCAAAGAGAAAAGTCAGTGGTGGCGTATCGAGTATGGATCAAGCTGAAGGATGGGAGCAAAATGTCATGTGAATCAGAATTATCTGATAAAGGCAAGCGAATAATAGAAGAAAAAGATCTCAGTGGTAGAAGAATTTATAGTCGTATTCTGTAAGACCAGTGAAATTTAAATAATTAATTAATTAATTAATAAATGCGGGTAGTAGGAGCCTTTATGGCATTTAATTCTAACATGTATGACGTGGAAAAGTACTAATTTAAATGGTTGAGAATACTTGATTGTGTAAAAGGACTTGAGTTTAGGTTCTATGTATGTCAGTTATGTGCTATTTAATCTATTTTTATTTTTTAATAATATGTTGGATCATAATGACTGGTAACAAGTTATTTCCCTTGTACTCTATGTTATGGCTCTATTTTATACTATAAACGTGCGACTATTTCTTAGAATTATTCTATTAAATTGGGACTTTATAGAAAGAGTTTTTTATATGGCATTATAAGCAATTTGTATTATTAATAAATATGTATTACTTTTTAAATAATATTATTTTAAGAAATAAATAATAAATTATATTTTTCTAAAATTTTATTAAATGATCAAATAATTAGAAATCATAAAAAGAGAAAATTAGAAATGAAAAAAAAAATAGTGTAGAAAATAATTAATACTTAAATAAAGGTTATTCTTTACTAATTTATTAAATAACTAAATAATTATAAATTATAAAAGGATAAAATTGAGAATAAAAAAAATAGTATATAACAGATAAGTTAATATTTTAAATATAAGTTATTATTAAATAATAGGTATATCAAAAATATGTTAAGAATCTTTTTCTAATGATGATTACGGTGTAAGGGCATACATTAAAGGAATGCATATCATTGTTTAACTTTATATATATTTGACATTTGGAAATTGATAAAAATATTTTGAATGATAAAGTTGAAATATATTCTTATTTTTACAGTAAATCAGTTTAAAAATAAATCAAATGAACAAAAGAATAAAATAACTTTTTAGAGAGACAATTTTTTATATGCAGTATAAATCATGAAGATAAAAATAAAAATGAATGCAATAGTGTTAAAATTTAAAATTCAAATACAAGATATTATTTAATATTTTATTAAATGACAAATTAATTTGAAATTATAAAAATACAAAATTAAGAATAAAAACATAATATTGGCCAAGTAGTTTAAAAATAAACTAAATGGATAAAAAAGTAAAATAAATTCTATGCACATGTGACGAAAAAATAAATATAAATAAATAAAATTAAAAAATAAAATAAATGAATAAAAAAATAAAATAACATCAATGCACATGTGACAACAAAATAAATATAATTGAAAAAAAAATAAAAATATTAAATGGCTAAAAAACTAAATTTTAGAACACTTGTTAACAAAATAAAATGGATAATAAAATAAATTTCCTAATATTTTTTTTCTTACATGGTATTGTAAATAACAAAGATAAAAAATGAAAACAATAATATAAAAATGTATTATTTAAATATAAGATATTCTTTAATATTTTATTAAATCACGAATTAATTAGATAAAATTAAGAATAAAAAATAATATAGGCACATTTGTTTAAACATAAATTAAATGGATAAAATCAAATTCCACGCATATGTAGAAAAAAATAAATAAAATTTAAAAATAAAATAGATGAATAAAAAAGCAAATGAACTTCCATGTACATGTAACAACAAAACAAGTATAAATAAAAAATATCAAATGACTAAAAAACTAACTTTTAACACACTTGTCAAAAAATAAAATGTATAATAAAATAAATTTTCTAGTATCTTATTTTCTTATATAGCAGTGTAAATCACAAAGATAAAATTAAAAGTGAAAAAACTAGTATAAAAATTTATAATTCAAATACAAGATATTCTTTAATATTTTATTAAATGACCAATTAATTAAAAATTATAAAAGGATAAAAGAATAAAAAAATAGTGTGGGTAAATTAGTTTAAAAATAAACTAAAAGGATAGAAAACTAAAATAAGATCTATGCACTTATGGCAATAACATATAAATAATAAAATAAAAAAGTAAAATAAATGAATAAAAAGGTAAAATTACATCATGAACACATCATAAAAAGTAATTAATATCAAATAACTAAAAAAAATAACTTTTATGACATTTGGCAAGAAAATAAAATGGCTAAATTTTATAGTATCTTCTTTTCTTGAAAATATTTTATAAAAATTTATAATTTAAATATAAGATGTTATTTAATATTTTATTAGATGACCAATTAAATAAAATTTATAAAAGGACAAAATTAAGAATAAAAAATAGTATAGGCAAATTAGTTTAAAAATAAACTAAATAGATAAAAGAAAAGTAAAATAAATTCTATGCAAATATGGCAGGAAAATAAATGTAAATAAATAAAATAAATGAATAAAAAAATAAAATAACTTCCATTCACCCGTGATAATAAAATAAATACAAATAAAAAATAAATTAAAAATATCAAATGATTAAAAAACTAAGTTTTAGGATACTTATTAACAAAATAAAATGGATAATAAAACAAATTTTCTAGTATCTTTTGGTAACGTAAATCACAAAGATAAAATATAAAAAAATAGTATAAAAAATCATAATTCAAATACAAGATATTCTTTAATATTTTATTAAATGACCGATTAATTAGAAATTATAAAAGGATAAAATTAAGAATAAAAAATAGTATAGAAAAATTAGTTTAAAAATAAAATAAATAGATAAAAAAGTAAAATAAATTCTATGTACTTATAGTCGGAAAATAAATATAAATAAATAAAAAAAATGGAGAAAAAAAATAAAATAACTTCCATACAAAAAATACAAATATAAATAAAAAAGAAATTAAAAATATGAAATAATTTAATATGTAATATCTCAATTTCAGCAACTTAAAAAATATATTAATAAACTAGGATGTTTCATCATAATGTTCAAAACAAATTATTCATTGCATAAAATATATTAATACAGTGTTACAGAAGATAGGACTGTAAAAATATATCATTTATACAAACAAACTAAAACTAACCAAGCTCTATACACACGTTAACCACTTACTACAACTCCTAGAAACCTTTCACTAGCCTAACAGATGGTTCCTCATCCTCAAAAGGTGTCTCTAAACCTACAACCTCATCTGCTCCCACCGAATAGGTGATCATCACAAAAGAAAGACAAACAACAAGAGACACATAGTGCAAGCATAAGCTAGTTTATAACATAAATAATCATATAACAGTTAAACTTGTTACATTATAAAATAACATATTTCAAGCATTCATAAATGTAACGTCTCATTTAATAAATAAACTTACTTAAAGGACACGTCACACAATATAATAATACGAGTAAAGATACAGAGTAAAGACTCACTCCTTAAAGATATCTAAAGAGTTATAAAAGAAAAGTCCTAAGGCACACCACGATGCCAAATACAATACCAGGTATAGGTTCTAATGTAACCAGAAACACAATACTAATCAATATAGTACAGGGGCCATAGCCCTAGCAAAAGACATAGAGAGCATAGCCCAAGTCCAGTCGACTAAGCAGCGAGACCTCCGTCACCCTGATGACCACGGGTAGTTCTCACATCTGCTCACATCAACAAGTTGATGATCATCGCAAAAAGAGAAGAACCACACATATAGAACACACAACAAACAAACAGAAGGGTAAGCTAGAGCCACAAAGAATAGTTTTATCATGCAATCAGATATACTTCCATAGTCAAATATACATACATCATCCAAGCATGTTATGACCTTCCAAACAATACACTAAGACTCGACTCGACTCATCCGGATATGTATAATTTAGTCGGATTCAGCGGATGCTTGCACTTGTGGTGGATTTCTTTGCTCACCCCCGAGCTAAGTGTACAAGTGTTATGTCTCAATCCCCTACCCACAATGTTAGCCCTTAATGAGTTTCAGGCCTCCTGCCAGTGGCGGTAGGACAGAAATTAATAAAAATTAAATTATGTATTTTTATTTCTTTTTTGGCTTAATTATGTTTTAAGTTCTTGATAAACTTGAGAACTTTCAATTGAGTCGCGATAAATTTTTGTGATCCATTGAGTAATAATTAAGTCTCTGATGTTAACTTTTTTTTTAATGTGATGATATGACTCTTAAGAGGCTGACGTAATTATTATCTTTCCATGTCACTTTGCTGACTTGTCACCTATATTATTTTATTATTTTATTATTTTAAAATTTTGTAATTTATAATTTTATAATTTATTATAGTTAGCATTATTTTTTTATCTCATGAGCCTTTGTATGTTCACTTTTTATTAAGATAGAAGAAAAAATAATGTACTATGTATTTTTTCATAACGAGTTTTCAATTATGACTTGATTATTAGAGTTTTCTTTTATTAGTTATATCTTTGAATTTTTCATTAGATTATGATAAACTATTTTTGCGTTTCAAACTTAAAAAAATAGGTCAATTGATGAAGAGTAAAAGAATTTGTATTTATTTTTCAAAAATAATAAAAGGAAAACTACCCACGAAGATGAAAATGAAAACAAATTCAAATTCTTTACAAAAATCAGAATATCGTACTTATAATCCAATTGTTCAATTGGAGGAGTCATTTCTTAAGATTACAAAAATGACTGGTGATGATGAATTTGATATTAATTCTTTGGAACAATACTATACAGGAAAACATATTCAAATATGAGAATATCCAATAAGTAAAAAGAATGAAATTAGGAGAGCGTATCTAAAATGGTGTTCATATCAAATACAACTTCAAAATTTTGAATATATTAATTTGGCTCCCCCATAATTATTGGTCAAGATCCGCCACTGCCTCCTGCTACTTTCACCATCAGAGTCAGTCCGCTCTATGTGAGACTAACTGACTCCCTAGAGCGTCAGGATGCAACCTTACCTTGAATCCTTACCAAATTATATAGATGGGGCACCACCATGGACTCCTACTAACAGGGGCCATGGAATTACGTCCCGACCACTGAAGCACGAACCTGAAATCTCACCTAGAGCTTTCAAGGAATTACGTACTGACCACATACCAATCATACTCAATCAATCAAGAAAGATTTATCATGCATATATATATATATTTATATATATATATATATCACATGCCAACCCTTTTTAATCAACCTCATTCATATTCCTGATGAATCCATACCAACTCATCATTCTCAATCCATGAATATAAAATCGTACCTCATGCCAATACCATGCCACTTTAATTACTAGCCATATCATTCATTTTACATTCCCAAGATCGAACCAACATCTCCATCAAATTTATAATTAAAGATATGTCATGCATTTCACAAGCCACACACTTTAAATAGAGTGAATAAATAAATTCATAATCCGTGACACTCAAGTGGAGAAAACCACGTGGCCTGCAGCGGATCTCGCTCAAGTAAGAGGTCCCCGCTCAGGTGAGAAGAGTCCCCTCACTCAAGCTACAAACTCTCGCTTAGGCGAGATCGTGACAGAGGCCATGGGAGGTTTTCACACACTCACTTAGGCGAGCCCTCCCTCGCTTGAGCGAGACTACCCCTCGCCTGGGCTAAGACTACAGCAGCACACACAGGCTCCCATGCGTTCTTGCATAGGCGAATGTCTCTCGCCTGAGCGAGATAGTGCCTCGCTCAAAACAAGAGCTCTCCGCCTGAGCAAGAGTTCGAGTGTAACCCTGGCCTGCTTCTGCATGTCTTGCCTGGGTGAGTCAATCTCGCTTGGGCGAGAGTAACAGGTCTCGCCACTGTTCTCCCTGTAGCATCCACAATTTCGCACCCAAACAACTATACAAGCAATCTAACAGTTCATCCACAACACACCAATTATAAATCATGAAACAAGGCAAGACAAACATCAATCGCATTAAAGAAGAGGTTCTAGCTTCTCTTACTTGGAATAACTAAAAATGCCTCGACTCTAAAAAGTGGGCATGACAACTCTAAGAACAGACTTTTGACCTAAATAAGACAGGGGAACAAAGTTAGGAACCGAGCTTACTACAAAATCCTACTGTAAATATGAAAATAGGCCTAGAGAGGGGAAGCATGAGCTGAGGAATGACTTACGTGGAGTGGAAACCTGGCATGGGCTAACTTGAAGAAGGTTGACGGCTAAATCCTAGTAGAGCTCTGAAAGGAAAAAGGGGAGCATATGAGGGACAGTTTGCAAAAGTGAGGGCTGAATGGGAGACCCTAACAGCTTTAGGGGCCTTAGCACCCTATGGGCCAGCCCTTAGGCCCAACAGATTAAAGACTAGCCCTTAAAACTTTAGGGCAAAAAACTGAGCCTTACAATAAAAAGAAATACCAAACATATAATTGCAGACTCTCTAAACTAAATTATCCGGATTTATGCATTGATTCAAACATAGAAGTTGTGCACCTGTCATAAAAGTGGATTGTGGCAAAGACCCTAGCTCCACTTGACCTAACCAACGTGAATCAATTTCATATAGACAGGGTAAGTTACTTATGGCATCGCCATATTAGTGGTCCCACCCCTAATCCCGCCATAAGAATCTCATTCAACTCTCACCACCTAAGCAACAACACTCTATATGAGCTTGTAAGCCTAGTAGAGTATATGATAGCTTCTGACCAACACATATCTCTAGCCAATGCATAACAACCTACTAGTGAGGACTGCACTTCTTCCTTAGAAGCACAACCCTTATGTAACAAACAATTCAAATAAACTTTTCTCTTTCCATTCCATTAAGACCTACTTTCACTCTCTTACAATTATCACACTTTCTCATAATCCAACACTTCAAAACAAAGATACAATCCAACTTTAACTATTTCGTTCCACTTATTCTCTTTTATACTCACAACCTCATCACTTCTCCATAAAACATAATCTCACACCGAGTTCCTCATACCAAATAATCATACACAACTCATTCATCATATTCACATCTATTATTTCATAATTTCATGTAATAATCACTCGGTAACATCAATGTTCAAGAACAACTAGTAAAACTTCATAAACACAAAGAAAACACAAATGTCACACATGATAGAGGGGAGACATCGAGTGGCTGAGAAGCCCTTTGATGCGACATAGGCATCGAGTGGCAGCGTTGAGGATGACCTGGTTGAGAAGCAGGAGAGCGACGACGGTGAAGCCGTAGATGGTAGAGGCGTCGATGGTGTAAGAGCAAAAGGTTTTGTCGTCGTATCGATGTGCTTCTTCTTCCTATATTATGTTCTTTAACATCGTCACCCTCTTTCTACTTCAAACTCTTCGTGAACCTAATTCTTCCTTTTCCTTTTTTTCCTTTTTTTACTCCTACCTCTACACTTCAAACTCCTTTTTCTCTATATTGCATTTGTAAATTGCACACATTTATTTTTCTATTTTTAATGATGAAAATAACGATTTAGAAATCTGTATAAAATGGATGAATTGTAATTTTCTGCACATGACGTTACTGTAATTATTAATAAAGAATAACAAATGTGCGACCTAATTTGTCCGTATCTAGTTTTTATTCTCTATTTGTTATTGATAACTTATCTCTTTTAAATGAATATGTAAAGTGAAAATCGTTAAGATTGAATAAACATCGATTGTCTCAATTGACAACTTTGAATTAAATGTTCAATATGAAAAACTTGGTTATGTTTATGATAATTTTATATTATTCGAGCTCAATTATATTTTGTATCAATAAAAAAAGATAGTTGTTGTCTCTAAAGAAATGTATAAAGTGAAAACAAAAATGGTAGCTTTTCTTTGTTTAAACTAAGTTTGGCACTTTGAGTTGAGTTTGGGATTTCCATTTTTGAAGTCTAGTGGAAATGTTTTGTTTTGATGAGTCATTGTTTGAAAAAAAAATGAAAAAATGATATTCATATTTTGAATAGAGCTTAATTCGTAGGTTACTGTTAGTGAAACGATTCATATTTCTTGTAAAACCTTTTGAATTTGAAAAAAGGATGATGGTTTTTAGAATGAATAAAGTGTTAGCATCATTGTGGTATATAATGGGCTTGTGGCCATTGGTATATAGCATGCTCTTGCTTCTTACCGGAAGAAGGTACATCCCTTTGATATATGTATTTGTCCAACATAAATAATATGTTTCTTTTATCAGATTTCAAGCCACTCATAAACCTTTGCCTTTTAGTTGAGTTATGTTATGAAAATTTATAGTTCTAGGAATTGAGCATGACTAGAAGACCATAAAGAAAAGAGGGAACCTTATGGTAAGAAACACTTGAAGTATTTTATACCAACTAATTGAGGTATTGTCCAACCTAGGCATTGTTTACATTAGTTTGATTTTGATTTAATTGTAGGTAACATATCCTTCGACCCATGGTGTTTGAGGAAGGTATTGATGAAATTTGCAAGATTATTCATGATAATGGTTGTGAAGTATACATGGACGATACCAACATGAATGCACAAGTTTGTTTTTATATATGTGTATTTACATTCATGTAATTAGTGTTGGACCAAGTGTCTGTTCAGGATGATATTCCTAAGAGTTCAAGAAACCAATTTCTCTTGAGGAGTTCCAGGGACAACAACTTCTCATTGCAACCAAAATTTTGGAAGGCACCCACTATGGTTTGCATCCTTATAGTTCAACAACTTTCACAACAAATATCAATGAACCTTCGTCCGAGCCCTTTCTCTATGACATTGATGCAGACTTGGTTCCTATGAATGTCAACCATGCTTTTGTGGGAGAGGGTAAGTGGTTATGGGTTCATATACCCTACATCAAAGCCTGGTTCCCACTTTTTTTTTTCAAAAAGGCATCCTTGCTTTCATGTGGAAGGAGTCAAGAGTTGTTTCTTTTTTTATAATTAGTTAGAACAACATTAAGAGTCGTTTTTTTTAGTGCTTCCACCACCATTTTTTTTCTTTGCACCAGGTCGATGCTCTGAATGGTAAGATCCAACTTGCCTTGGTGGTGATTCAAGAATAGAACCTTATATAGTTACACATAATCTACTACTTTCTCACGCAGTTGTTGTAGATGTGTATAAGAATCAGTTCCAGGTTCTTTTAATCTTTATGAGAACTTTAAATCTTCATATTTGACTAGGTTTTTGTATTGCTAAGTGTTCAAGTACTTTGGTATAACTCTTTCACTAAATTAAAGTTTGAAACACTTTATCCAGGAAAGCAAAAAAGGAATGATAGGCATAACATTAATTACTCATTGGTTTGAGCCATATTCATATACCACATAAGATATAGACACTGCCAAACGAGCACTTGACTTTATGTTTGGATGGTAAGTGCTCAACTCTACATAAGAATACCACAAATATTGGACTATACTAAGGAGTTATACTTAGTTAGAATAGAACAAACAATTGAATATTAATATTCTGATTTGTAACAGTGATTACATGTACATGGAAGCATTGACATCAGGAAGATATCCAGAGAACATGTGTAACTTAATTGGTTGGTTATATGTATGTCCCAAAGGAATTAAAAGACTTGTTGCTCTATACCAAAGAAACATATAAGAATCCTTTAACTTATATATATGAAAATTGTAATTATATAAAAAATAATAATTTTATATATGTTTGGCCCTTTGATACATTGGCTTTGATGGAATTTTTGTATATGTAGGTTCTCTTTGGATAAACTTATCAACAGATACTTAAATGAATAGAAAATAAGAAGGTAAAATGAATTATACTTCTTCTATAAGTTTAACTGTGAACTTCTGGAAAAGTCCAACAAGACTTTGGATAACACACTTTAAGTTCATTTTAATTTCTTATTTTATTTCTTCTATTAGTATTTTCCGTGATGTTTATCCAATAAGACTTTAGACTGTTCAATGACCATGCATTTTCCAAGTTACTATGATGCGACTCTCATGATTCTTGAAGGAGACTGCCATGATTCTTCCAAGCATAAACATAGGTGTGTAACGGGAGGAATATACAACTATACAATGCAACTTAAATCAGCTGATGCAGGCCCTTCATCTGAATTAAACTGTATGTGCATGCATTCACAGAGTGCATTCTTAATTTTCTAGTTACATACGAAGATATGTCCTTTAATTTTCTGTTCTGATTTTATCAAATACAGATAATTTGACTGAGGCACTTCTGTTCTTGTCACATTTTGTTTGGGATGTTCATCAGGTTTGTTCTTCTTGTTTCCTATTTAAAATATTATCAAAAACACAAGTTAGTCTTGGTCCAAAAAGTAACTATGGCTTTCAAATCTTTTGTCCTGGATTTGCATGAGTAGCAAATTAGAGTCTTTGAGTTTATCTATGGGTAGGTAAGTTGAGAAATGAGAACTTGAAACTCTAACACAAGCATTGGTGGTAATTAGTCAATATATTATTTCCTATGTATTGTGTGAAAATTACAATCGCGGGGTTAAAAGTCCTTTTTTCTTCAGCTAACTTGTAATTGAAAGGATATGTTATTTCATTCCTGATTTCTGGTGCAGCCCTTATATGTTGGTTTCCTTGGAGACCTAGGTGGAAATTCAATTACAGTTCGATGGTACAGAAGGAAAATAAATCTCCATCATGTAAGTGTCTAGAATCAGATTCTATGTTTGTTGATAACTTAACACTGGCGTATTCGCTTCCGTGACTTAACTGTATTAAGTAACTGAAATTGTTTTTTTCCCTTTTCTTAGTGTATCTTAACGAAGATTTATAGTTTTTTAAGAGAAACTTTACTTGTGGTGGAACTCTCTATTATTTTTTATTCTGTATCTCTTGTTACTTTCTTCATTGTGTTTGGGAGAGAGATAATATGGGCAAGAAAAAAATTTAGGATTCTAGTCCATTTTTAAGGAAAAAGATACGAGTTTTAATTTGAATTCTATTTATTCTTTGCAGTTTGAACTGATACCTACACTTGGCATTTGATGCCAAAGTTAAAGAAATCTTATTGTATTCTCACATGCTGTAGGTAAAAGATGCACCCACTTTTGCAAGTGATTCTTAATTTCTTTGACACTAAGATCTTTTACATAATCCTTTGGTTTTTATCTGTTGGTCATCATGCTCATCCAATCTGTCCTCGTCAATAATGCAGTAAATCGACTAAATGCAGTCAATACTAAACTTAGTTATTGCTATGCTGGGACTTGTACAATTACGTCTCGATCAAAGTGGCTAATTATTGTTTTTACTCGATTTCTGCAGGATAATTGGTCAAATGATGTATCGATTTGGGAACATTGTGCACACAACTACACTGCCTGTCCAGATCGGTATCAGCATAAAATAGTCTTTTTCATTTTGCTCTCTAGTTTTGTCTCATTGGCTGCTTAGTATTAAACTGGTTACAGTATTCATTGCTTGATAGTCAATATTTTTATATGCATATTGACAAATTTATATTCATTTCTTGTGTCTCATTGTCATAACTCTGCACCTTGAAAACGTGGAATTGATTAAGTTGAAATAATTATCTTAATCACAATACCAGTTACTACCTGTAACTTACCTAGTAAGATTACCATTGTTGTTGCATATCTAGATAGCTATGGACTTCCCATGGTTTGCCACATCACATTCTTGCATACAACTTGTATAATTTGAAATTGCATATTCTGATTTTTATTGGTTTCAATTTAGGTATGCTTCTGAAAGCATTAGCTTAGCATGCAAATTTGCCTACAAGAATGCTACACCACGAAGCACTTTAGAAGGTATGTCATATTTCTCATGGACAAATAGAACATTAGAGGAACTCCATAATCGTCAGCTAGAGCTTTTTCCTCTTTTCCTTCTACTGTGGGTAGTGTTATTTTTTTAGTATCCTTGTTTGATAATTCACCTAAGGTGTTGGTTTTCTGCTCCACCTTTTTCTTAAAGTAATGATATGCGTGAATACCTATACAACACACTTAATTTACCCTTCACTTTTTTTATATCTTTCTTTGTTTATCATGTCAGATTACTTCTCAAATCTACACTTTGATCGTTTTTATTTCTTTCTTTTATATCACTTTCTTATTGGAGACCAAAACTATTCTCACACACTCACAGATTGTAAAGGAAGAAGAATCATAGAGAAGAAAAACTGAATTTTGCATATTTTCTGAAGTTTACACATGCACACATATAGCTTACAAAGATTTTAACAATAAATTTGTTTCTTTTTATTTGGTTCTACAAGACATCGTAATCTAAATTTTATACATATACCTGAAGGTTGGCTGGATACAATTCTTTTCTGCAATGAGCCCAGAACATCAGGTTTAGAAACAACTACTTACATGTGGAAGCTAGAGATTAATTTATAAAGCTAGAAACAACAATTTTTTTTGTTCGGTAATATTGGATTATTATATTTGTTTTCCAGTGAATTCATTTCGATATTTGGAAAATAATAGTCGAGAAAATTCTCCAAGTTCAGCTGCTATATTCTTTGCCAGCCGGTGAAGCAGTATTATGTTATTTGTTTGATCACCAAGTCCCTTGTTGTAGGTTTACTCTATGACGCATGATATCACAAATGTGCAGGGTATAATGCCAGGCTTGCTATTAGCCATTAGAAAAGTAGTGTGTATCAAGGTAGCTACCTAGTCACATAAATTCTTTGCATCATTTAGCTTCATCTGGCTCAAGGTTTTAATTGTCATTTTATGAACCTTGCAGAATTTGGTATGACTTTATGGTGGCCCTTGTAACAACAGTCTATGCACACCACAACCAATGCCCCTAAATTTTGACAATTGCTCCTTTGTTAACAATACAATTTAGAAGATGTCGTAGGTGTTGTGATCGTAGAAGATGCTTGTGTTAACAATACTATGAAATGTGGTTGAAGAAACAAAACTCAACTTGTATTATTCACACTTTTGTAGATTTTATTTAAAATTATAGATTTCTTTTTATCGTTTTATGAATGTTATAGGAAAATTATAAATACAAAAAATTTAAAACTTTTGTCTTTTATAATTTTTCATAGATTTTAAGATTTATGTATAATTAAAAAAAAAGTAACAAACATAAGATGGGTTTAAAACCCTTTGAAAAAGTTGTAGGGAGTACTGGGTGTTTGACCCCAGCCATTACCAGGGGTTTTATAAACCCCAACCATTACCAGAGGTTTTGTAAATCTCCATAAAGTTATGCTAATACTAGGGGTTGCTAAAAACCTCCTAATAATCTCTTAATTATGGTGGCTCTTCTAGGGGAGTAGAGAACCCCTGGTAAAGTCATTAGTGGGGGTTAAAACTCCAGAAACGTCAAAAATAACTCCAACTAAAAATAATTATTTTTGTAGTGGTTGGCCTCCCTAACTCTTCCAATTTTTTGTCTTCACCAAGGTTTGCTTTAACCCTGACATTATGTTAAGTCCAAAAATGTTACGGTGTGAATAATGCACAATGGAAGATAATAAAGAAAAATAAAACCATATCTGATAACTAATTAGTATAAGGATTTATGAATTCTATTTATTATTTTTTTTCATCTTATTTTTAGTATAGAGAAACACCTGAAAGATTCGGTACTAAGTTGTAAATAAAACTATACATTAGATCATAATACCATTTTTAATACAAAACTTTAACATAATGAAGTTACAAATAATTTTATTTATATATTTTCTGTCTTTTCTTGTTTTTACGTAATTAAAACTTTATTCATAACATTTAGATAATTATAATTAAGGATACTATCATATATTATTTTAAAAGAAAAGATGGGATAAAAGGATCTTATTTTCAAGGAAAAAATTGTATGCGTTAATAATAATAATAAATCATAAATAAACAAGTATCAAGTTAATTACTAAGTTTAATGGTTTTATAACAAGAGAGAGTAAAAATACATATGAGAAAGTTTTGAAGGATAAATCTGGTTAATTTCTCTTGTAATTTTAAGAAACAAAACGATTAATAGTAATGTGTAAATAATTTTGTTAAATTATTCAAAATTTTAGT
>Ga0214545_1005362_pt1 | contig 23250 bp, 19 predicted proteins | sample CNSS4metaG_FD_160064 | JGI IMG/M metagenome (GOLD analysis project Ga0214545, IMG submission 160064) | Root nodule microbial communities from cowpea collected in UCLA plant growth center, Los Angeles, California, USA - CNSS4 | ecosystem: Host-associated > Plants > Roots > Nodule | place: USA...
TCATGCATTTAAACTCATGGATTTGAGGCTCAAAGACTAAGCATCCAAAGACATGTTATCCAACCACATTTAGGAGCTTAAAGAGGTGCAAAAACCGTAGCCAAACCGCCACAACAAAACCTGAAAACGTTGATTCACGTATTCTTGGCAGATCTGACCTTTGCTCATTAATTTGATCATAACTTTCTCCACAAAACTCCAAATGCGTTGGTTCTTTTTTTTTCTGGAAACTAGACTAAAAGGGCTTTCTTTTGACACCAAAAATGCAATTTTTGGACTGCTGAGCTGGTGCAGTTTAATGTTTTAAAATCGTCAATTTTTCTGGCAGCACTGTTTTTTGTGTGTAATGGAAGTGGATTCGAACCATACAAAAATAGCTACAACAAGACAATGTTAGCACATGAAAAACACCATATTCAAGATAACCTAGACTCTAGATACCAAATGATGAAGGATTATCTTGTTTTCTTTTTAAGATTATTGAATATGGTGTTGGTTGATTAAGAAAGCTAAGTGAAATTCCCACTGGACATTAAGATAGCAAGCTATCTAGATGTGAAGGTTCCTTTCTCAAAGCTCAAGAGAAGAAGATGATGGATTGATTCAAAATGAAAAGGAAATGGAAAGCACATAAACCATACAAAACCAAGAACAATTAAAGGAAAAAGAACACATAAAACGGAAAGGAAAGAAATGGTAAAAATGTGAGAAGCACGCCACTACAAGGCTAGGCTAGAAGCCATGACAACCTTGAAGATGCGTGGATGTGTGCCGCCACTTGCTATGCAAGATAAGGCTTAAAAGTATTCACTCCCTAGGGAGGAAACTCTCACAAATGGTTGAGACACAATAGTGTTTTTACTTCAAAATCTTCAACCCTTTTACATGTCTAGGAGCACCCCTTATATAGAAGATTTTAGGGGTCTCTAAGCAAATAAAAGATACCTAAGGATGTATCTACAAAAACATAACCCTAAGTTCAAGAAACTAGGTCAAATAAGGTTACAAAAATAAGAGACAAAAGAGCAAACTATGGTGTGTGCAAGGCTAATTTCGTTCTAGCACAAAAGGAGACAAAAATGTGACTCATATGTCTCCAAAAAGGGGCCAAAGTGTGCTAAAAACAAAGGAAACCAAAGGTACATAGGTACACTTGTTTTATGCCTTTTACTTTATGTTTTATGCCTTTGCTTTACTCTCTCATCCACATCATTTATGCTCCCCAATCACTATGCGCCACCTAGCATTGCTTTCTTACTCCTAATTAACTTACAAAGCAAATAAACATAGATTAGCATGTTGGCTTAAGTCAAGTCAACTATAGTCAACAAGTCAAACCTAGTCAAAGGTCAACAAGTCAACTAAAGTTGATTCAACTAAGTCAACTTAGGGAATCAAAAATAACAAACATAAATGAAAGGGATGAAGGATTAGTGAACTTCCTTTCTAAACATGCTTAGTCTTCTTAAGCATGTACCTCCATCCTTGGTTGGGGTCAATCCTTCATCATTTAGTTGCCAAACGCTCAAGCATCTAGTGAATGAATGGTAAGGGGAATTTGTATTTCCTGGTTGCTTGATTGAGCCTCCTATGATCAGTGCAAACTCTCCAATTGATTTACATCCTAGTCGGGATCAACTCGTCCCTTTCATTTTTCACAACTATAAGACTTGTCTTCTTGAGAACCACATGGATGAGACTGACTCACTAATTGTCTGAAATGGGATAGATGATCCTAGCCTGTAGAAGATTGGTCAACTCCTTCTTTACAATCTCTAAAATGAAAGGGTTGAGTCGCCTTTGTGGTTGTCTTATTGGCTTTGCTCCATCATCCAACAATATCTTGTTCATGCACGTGGATGGGCTAATACCAGGAATGTCAGCCAATGTCCACCCAATGGCCTTCTTGTGCTTCTTGAGCACTTGCAACAACCTTTGTCCTTGCTCAACAGTGAGGGAGGTAGAGATGATGACAGGTAGTCTCTCATTATCCTCCAAGTAGACATACTTGAGTTTGTCTAATAGTGGTTTTAATTCTGTAGTGCTGAGTGTTAGTTGAATATCAGGAACTTGAGGGGAGGGGAAAAAGGGGTTCCACAGCCTGTACCTCAATATAACAATCAAATGCATATGTACTTCCTAGAACATGGTTAGTGCATTGTGATCGTGTAACATAAAAATCAATTGGTACAACATGTAGAGAGTTAAACTCATAATTAACATCAAAATCTGAATCTGAATCACAATATGAATCAGAATGAACATCAATGCATGCAAATTCAGACACTAATGAATATTTCGTGCAATACAAAGGGTGGAAATCAGAAATATGTCCATCAACAATATCATCAATGATACCAACGTCGAAAATAGAGTGGTCCTCGGAGGGATGTTTCATGGCATCCAGAATATTAAAACGCACCACAATATCATCAAACTCCATGGACAAAGTACCTACATTTGACATCAATCTTGGTTCGTGCTGTCTTTAAAAATGGTTTGCCTAAAATAATTGGTGTAGAACCATGTGAAAATCCCTCTTCCATATCAAGAATATAAAAATCAGTAGGAAAAATCAATTCACTAACATGAACTAGAACATCATCAACCAAACTTGCGGGGTGGGCAACACATCTATTTGCCAATTGAATCACCACACCCATAGGTTGTTGGGGTCCAAGAGAAAGAGATTTAAAAATGGATAGAGGCATTACATTAATTGAAGCAACGAGATCAAGAATTGAATTTTCAAATTTATTATTACCTATGATGAAAGGCATACAAAATGTACTTGGGTCCTTTCACTTTTTAGGAATCTAAGGAACATATTTACCTATTAGCGCTGACACATTCCTTCCCATGCTGATCTTCTCGTTTCCTTTAGCCTTCACTTGTGCATGCACAACTCTTTCAAGAACTTTGCATATCTAGGAATTTGTCTAATTGCATCCGATAGAGGTATGTTCACCTCCACCTTCTTAAATGTTTCTAGAATCTCTCTGTCAACCTCTTCCATATTCTTTCTTGGAATGGCTTTTGGGAGGAAAGGATGAGGGATGGGAGGTGCAACAGTAGAGGTGGAAGGCGTAGAAGGCACACTAGATGTGGAAGGATCGGCTGCATGAGCATCACACTTTCTTTGAAGTGTGGTAGGGTCAACTTCCCTTTTAGGTGTAGGCTTAGTGGTGGGAACTTCAATCTGCTTCCTAGACCTTAATGTGATGAGACTCATATTTCTCGGATTCTCCACTCATTGAGATGACAACTTGTCAGAATTATGAGCTTATGCTTGGTTTAACTGAGTGGCTATCTGCCCCATTTGATTTGTCAAATTCTGAATTGAAGCTCTAGTCTCCTACTGGAATTGCATATTTTGAAGGGTCATCATCCTCACCAAATTCTCCAATGAAGTAGAAGATGAAGGTGCAACAGGAGCTTGGATGGCAGTAGGAACAGGTAGAACTTGGTGATGACAACTTGTTGGAATTATGAGCTTGTACTTGGTTTAACTGAGTGGCCATTTGTCCCATTTGATTTGTCAAACTCTGAATTGAAGCTCTAGTCTTCTATTGGAATTGCATATTTTGAAGGGTCATTATCCTCACCAACTCCTCCAATGAAGTAGAAGACGAAGGTGCAACAGGAACTTGGGCAGCTTGTGCAGGTATAACTCTTTGTAGTTGGTGAGGTGTCCGCACATTTTGAACCTTTTGGTTTTGTTGTTGTTGTTGATTGCCCCATCTCAAATTGGGGCAATTTCTCCAACCTGGACTATATTTGTTAGTGGAGAAATCATGGTTCTGCTGGTGTTGCTAGGGCTGCCTATTGTTGAAAATGTTGGCAGCATAGGCTTGAGAAGTATCAAGAGGTCCATAAGTCGTGGCCTATTGTAGTGTGGGGCAGGAATTTATGAAATGATTGACTGAAGTGCAGATGCCACAAACTCTTGTAGTAGAAGATGCAATCCTCTGATTTGCAGCACACTCATTAACTAAAGTGGTAAGAGATTCAATCTTGGTCTCCAACTTCTTACTATACTTGAAAGCTCCTACATCATGAACTCTCTAACAACAATGACATCATGTCTTGCGCCAAGTTGCTGAGAGTTAGAGGCCATGTTCTCAATCAATTGTCTCGCTACTACTGGGGTCGAATTACCAAGAGCATCACCACTCGTAGCATCAATCATGCTTTTATCCAAATGGTGCAAGCCTTCATAAATATATTGAAGAAATAGATGCTCAGATATCTAGTGGTGGGGCCAACTGGAACATAAATTCTTGAACCTCTTCTAGTATTCGTAGATGCTCTCCTGAGATTACTGCTTGATGCTAGAAATCTACTTTCTTATGGCCATGGTCCTGGAACTATGGAAGAATTTGGCCAAGAATAATCTCTTCAAATCATCCCAGGTCGTGATGGACCTGGGTGCAAAGGAGTATAACCATATTTTGCATTGCCCTCCAAGGAATGAGGAAAAACCTTCAAGTACACATGATCTTCTTGGACATCCACGGACTTCATGGTGGAACACACAACATGGAACTGCTTTAAGTGTTTACACGGATCCTCACCTGCAAAGCCATGAAACTTTGGCAACAAATGGATTAATCCAGTTTTTAAAACATAAGGGACTTCTTCATCAGGATACTGAATGCATAATTAATCATAAGTGAACTCAGGTGCAATTAGCTCACTTATTGTCCTCTCATGAAATGGAGGTTGAGCCATGTTATCAGTATCAGAATGAAAATCAAAATGCTCAGTATGCTCAAAATGCTCAAAATGCACAAAATGAATAGAATGCTAAAAAATAGGAGAATTAGGAAAAGTCATAGAATATGCAAGATGTAGAGATGGATTCTTATTATGCTTAACTCCTCTGTGGTAGGTTCTACAATTTCAAGATCCAAAGTTTGTAAAATACTATGATTCCCCCTAGTCATGCACCAATCAATCCAAAACAATAAAAGTCAACAAAAAGTCAACTAGGAGTAAAAATGGCATAAATCGAAGTACCATAGTTTGACCTGAAAATTCTTGACAAAAATCTTGAAATCATGAACATGTGTCACAAAAAATTTGAAGCCTAAATTCAAATCCTAACTACACGAACATAACACACAAGGTTTGACTGAAAATAGGAAAAAGCCAAGAAAAAATTAGTTAAATAGGAAAACGACTTTATTTGGAGAATCTGAAATGGCCTACCTGCTTACGTGTAGGCATTGCAAAGAAAATTAAATTCTACCCCAAATGTATATAAAATTGCCTTTTTTCGATAACCATAGCAAAAGTTATGGCTGTTTGAAGTTTTGTTGAAAAACTACATAAAATTTGTACTAGAAACACTACTAAACACTACTACTATGACTTTAACAACAACACATACTCATTGAAAAAGAAACAATGCAATGGTAGCACTAGAAAGAACAATAACAGCACAAAAAAATGCACATCAAACTTTAACCACACTTAACCCAACATCACGAAACAACACACTTACAACATACCACAACACAAAATAACACTATAAATAACTTTGAACGAAAACGTTGGTCCCCGACAACAACGCCAAATTTGGTACCCAACGAAATAAAACAAATAAATGCTGTACTCAAGAGTTAATCTATGGTCGTCTCCCAATGACCATTGTTTTCAATCAAAGGTTCCAGATTCAAAAGAAATAGGGGGTTGGTAGTTTTAGAAATTCAACACAAGAATAATACATAATTGCAATTAAATAGTAGTGGAAACGGCATTCATTCCTTGATTCAAATGAAACTTCACCAATCCTAGATTACAAACTAAATTGGTTTTGTTAGCCCTCATGAAACTCTCAATTAAACAAGTAAGCGAAGGTTAACCACGAATTCAATATGCAATTAAGCAGTGCACACATTCATGAATCTGTCACAACTCATTAAGTATGAACACAATCCAACAAAAATGAATTATCCACTCTGAAAATTAAGCATAAACATATTGGTTTCTTCATTCAAAACACAAACGCAAATCTAGAACGAAGAAATAACAAGACCCAATCGAACAAAATACTAATCTCAAGGTTTCATTTCATTCTCTACAAGGAATCAATGAATACAAAATTAGTTTCCCATGAAATTCGAATCAACACTCAAAGCAAAACTGAAATGCATCATTTAAAGGAAGAAAAGAAGACAAAAAGCAAATTAAAAGAGGCAATTTGCAGAAAACGTTACTATAAGCTCCAATATGTGGAATAACAAGAAAATGCATAAACCTTAACAATGGGTGCTCTCCAAAATGTAAATTCAGATTCGGGAAGAAGAGAGTGTAAGTTTTGAAATTATTGAAATGCCAAGAAGGGATGGTTGAATTAGATAGTTAAAAAATAAGGTGACTTTTGAAAGCCTAAAACAATTTTTAATTGAATCAATTCAATCACCAAGTACGGATGCAAACACTCCTGGACTAAACACTTTTAATCGATCAAGAACAGAGTTAGTCGATTGATTTCATTAAACAAATACAGACAGAACTGGTACTAATAGAAACAATTGATTAAAACATAAAAATATTCGACTAGAATACTGGAAAAAATGTGAAAGAACAATATACGAATTTGTGATTTAAAGGAAGAACAATATGAAAGATCAGTCAAGATATACCAACATGAACAATGCTACAAATAATGTCAGATCACACAAGAATGTTAAAAAGTTGGTTCAACTCAAGATTCTTTAAACTTTAAAGTGTAAAACAAGAGAGACAAGTTAGAGAAAAGAGCAATGCACATGATTTTTATACTAGTTCATTCAAACCTAAGCTACATCTAGTTTGTCAAGGCAACTTGAGCCTGACATTGCAGTATTTCAAAAGATTTACAAAGTTTACACTCTAACACTTTTGAAATATGCAAAAACATACACAAAGACTCTTTAATCACACAAGAATCAAACCAGCACAACAAGATACCTATTGCAGACCTGGAAAACCACTAGGCACAACCAAAAAGCTTGAGAAGGATCAAACCTTAGTGGCAGCACAACCCTGCCTACCACAACCACCTTCTCCAAGCTTCAAACACCAAGCAAAATTCTCCAAGAATGATCCAAGATCAATCTTCCCAGGTACAATCTATATGATCATGAAAGAGAGAGAATTCCACAGTTTTCAAAATGATTTTGCGCTAAAAAATGGTCTTGTTACCTCTCTTTCAAAAAATACAGCTCATAGTCAAATTGTTCTGAAATTCATCAAGTTGATTTTCAAATCAATCGGTTGATTTCACTTAACTTAAATGAAATTAGTCGATTTCAAAATAAATCAACTGATTGAATAAATCTCAGTTAAGACTACTACAGTTAACCTTTTAATCTGTTAAAAATTCATTCAATAGATTAAAAGACATCATTTAACTTGTTGAAAAACATTTCAACAGATTAAAAGACACAACAAAGACCTTATACAACTAATTAATGCTAAATGGTCTACAAAATTAATTACAACATTCAAGCTTGTTTTCCCTATGATTAATCCAAATAGAGGGCATGTATACAAGGCTTGATCAACATGAGTAAGATCAAATCTCTATATCTTTATCAATGTAAGCATGGTTCCAAGGCAATGGCTTCAAGTACCTTCATCAAAGGTTCATCAAATCTTCAAGTTCCTAATCATCCAGGCTACTTATCTCAATAGAGAGGTCTCCAAAACCTTCCTAAAACCCTCTAAAACATGTTTCCCTCCATTTTGTCACTCATATTTACAAAAATGCCACTCAAGGCTGCAAAATTACAAAAATGCCAATCTAGGATGCAAAATTACAAAAATGCCACTCTAGGCCTAAAATGTTTGCTCAATGACGTTAACAAGCAAATCGACATTATGCAAACGTGGCAATGATGTGGAAAATCGTGGCAACTCTCTCTTCACCTTATGATTAACATCCAAGTTCCAAAATTGCTTCACGAAACACCTAAAATTAATTAGAAACAAAAATTAGATCAATTAATACCAAACTAATGAAAATTTAGAATAATGGCCTAATGAAGTTCAATTGATGAAAATGAACTAAAAATAGACAATTAAGTACCAAACATCCATATGAATGAACATAAAATGGAAATAAAATAGGGAAAAATAATGACTCAACAACTACATTGAAAATTAATTAAAACATTTTGAAAATGAAAAAAAATATAACTTATTAAATAAGAATAGACTTACTTAACTATATATGGAGCAATGAAAATTTGTTTATTTCCATCAAGTAGGCATTGTTGATATACATTTGTCTTTTTGTAGGGGAGCTACTGATTGGGGTCATGACCTAAGCATTTATAAACCCACATATGTCATCCCCGTTTCTAAGCACAATCCATGCAAGTACCTAAATTTTATACATTAATAACACATGGAATAAGGTAATAAAAAGTGATTAAAAGTTAACTTACGTCATCCATAAATGCATAACAAATATATTTAACTCCTTATTTCTTGTTAGATCTCCATCAAATAAGAATTATATATGTATAATGGAAGCTCACTTTGTCTGCTAAAAACAGTGGCATCCCATGGAATCTCCACTAGGTCTGTACCTATGGATGCAACAACCTCCCTCGATGTGACTAGTGGATATTCACTTCCAACTCTATTTCATGTTACTACACATAAAACAAACATGACATTAAATAGGAAACTAAATACTTCAAATGTAAAAATATTAGTGTAGATACAAAACAAAGTATTTGGTGTCATCCTCACGAGTGTAACAGAAAAAAAAAACAATAAATAATATTTATCGGGGGTCAAACACCCCAGACTCAATACCAACATATTTATATATATATTGAAATTTAAAAAATATAGAGAAATAAAATCTCTACCCTGAATGGTGATTGTTAGCGACCTCGATGCAAGTACAAAGTAAAGAAATGAGGGAAGAATACCCACTAGCGAAGATTGAAAGAGAATGAGGAAGAGGAGGAGACCCCAACAACATGAGCAAAACGTGACCCACCACACACTAGTGGAGAAAAATGGCAAGAAAAACGATGAGATATGCAAAGACCAACCAATGGAGATGTCCAAGGCAAGAAGAGCAAAGACCACTGCAAGGAGGGCAATGAATAAGATCTAGCAAGGGAGACTTAACTAGCGACACTGTCGGTAGAACGATAGAGGAAGCCAATGTTGTGACTGAGAGAGGGTGGGAGTGAAGACTCATGAAACGATGGCTAGCATGAATTGTTCCTCGCAATATAATAATGAATAATGGATTGCGCGAGGAATAACAACAACAATGAAGAATGATTGTTCTACGTTAAACCGATGTTATATTTGAAAAACGATGACTTTTTTACCATGATCGTCATTATATATCTCCCATTTAAGAAAAATGACGACTATTCATTTAACCATCATTAAAAAACTCACTATTACTACAAGTTTCCCACTATGCATTTTTCTAGGATGGTCCTTTGGTAATCGTCATTATTTAATGTTGTGGAAGCCCTTTTCTGCACTAGTGGTTCGACTATGGACTTGCTTGGAAATTTCAAGTACCTTACAAGTGTTCGAGTATGTACTTATTTGGAAAATTGTGAGTACCTTACGAGTGTGATGATGGACTTACTTGGAAAATTTCAAGTACCTTACGAGTGTCAAACTTTGGACTTACTTTTGAAAAGAAAATGCTTAAAAAATATTTAAAACATGATAATTTGTTGTATCTTGATGAATTTGATTTATTTTCATAATTAATTATCTTAAGAGAAATTATAGGTTTGTACAATGATAAACTAATTGACATTATTAATTATATGAAAACAATAGATTCTTTTCCAAATGTGTAAAGCCCACTTTTGTTTGTAAGAATCTTTGGCTCTGGCTTTATTAGAGAGCCTAAGGTCAACCACTAGTTTCTTTTCAGGAAACCTTTCAGCCTTCCATTCTGTCTCATGAAGCCAAAACATCTCACTCTTTTCTCCCATTTCTGAAATAGAAGCCCTGCTAGGGTAGTTGCAAGTTTCCCCTTGAGCTTACTAAACACTCCCCCTCCGTGTAAGTAGAACTCAAACTCCATCTCTTTTTGTTCTTTTCTGTTATGAAGCATTGGTTTCGTGTAAATCTCTGTTGTGGTCTCAGTTTTGTCTTCATGTGCTTCTATTTTCAGCTCCTTAAGTTGTTCTAGGTCCTGGTATTCCTTCCACTTAGGGTTTCTCCCTTTTAGTAGCTTTTTCCATGGTAAGGGAAGCTAGGGTTTATAAGTTTTCGAAATGATTTGCTTGTTTTGGCCCTTGTATGTGTTTTTGTTCCTAGATTGATGCTTGTATTGGACTGTATATTGTTTCTGCATTGGTTTTTAGATTTGCATGTTTGAGAGTAGGTGGAGATTTGTTGTTCTCGCCTAAGCGAGTGGTATGTCGCCCAAACGAGAAGCTCTCGCCTAAGCGAGAATAGTAGAAACTCATCCCTGCTCTCTTTTTTGAGTTGTTGCTTGAGCGAGCGCCTTTCGCCTATTGAGAGCAATCTCGCCTAAGCAAAATGGTTTAGCTTAAGCGAGGACTTGTGGATGTTCTAGTGCTCCCTATTTGCAATCTCGCCTAAGCGAGTGTTTTTAGCTTGAGCGAGATTGACAACAAAACTGTTTCAATTACTTAATTGCTTCCATGATTGATTGATTAACTCCTTAAAAGCATAAAGTATGATGCCATGTATGTTTAATGTGATGTAATGAAACTGAAAATGTTGTGTTCGGTATGGAATGATAATGGATGTGTGAGGATATATTCATGGCCTGTGCTTGACGTAATTCCATGAGTCTCTTGGGAAGATCTTATGGTGTTGTTGTTGTAGTGTATGTAATTAGATAAGGATTCAACCAAGGTTGCATCCTAACACTCTAAAAAATCAGTCAAACTCATGTAGAGTTGACTAGTTCAACTGGTGAGAGTAGTAGGAGGTCCTAGTCTCTAGCAAGATAATGGCCTTAGATGATCATGGACTAACCTTGTGTGAGGTAGGGTGAAACCCATTGGCAATGGCTCTACAGAGTAGTAGAGGCCACCATAAGTGCAAGCATCCAATGAATTCATCTCATTACATGTATTCGGATAATTGAGTTAGAGGGTCTTGTATTGTTGCCATCACATGCCTTGTATTCTCATTGATTCATTTGTTTATAATTTGCTTGCTCATTCATATGTTAAAAATTATTTTCTCCAGCTTACATTTTCTCTTTGTGTTTATTTCTTGTTTGGCTTTTCTTTTTGCAATGATCACCAAATTTTGGTGTGAGCAGATGTGGAGATTCTTGGAGATCGTTCAGATGGTGGTGATGTTGTTGTCTAGTTTAGGTGTATTTGTAATGCTCTTTTGATCATCTTTTGTTGAATTGTTATATTTTGAAATTCCTTGCTTTACAAGCAATCCTTTTGGAGAACTGTTTCATGTTTAAGTTATGTTTATGGCATTCGTTTTGTGCCTTACTATTCCTCTTCCAGTATAACTTGGGATAATTGTAATGGCAAACCCTCTTATACTTTATGTTACATGCTCTATTTTATTATAATTTGTGATGTTTTATTTACTAGAATTTATCTATTAAATGGGATATCACAAAATGCATATATAGCTTTTAGAATAATGTTAACAATTTCACTATCACTTGTTTCAGCCGAAAAGATTAACTACATAATAAAAATTTATTTAAGATCAACAATGTCTCAACAAAGATTAAACATATTAACATTATTATCTTTTTCAATATTGAATATTAATTACGACAAGTTGATAATGTAGATTTTTACCATTATCTTGGTTATCTTTCGCTAACAAAATCAACTCCTCTTGAGCTTTTTACCCACTTAATCCTCACTTTTAATAAATACAATATGGGTTACATAGATCTAATTATACCACTAATCCCCATTTTTATGACCAATTTAATGATAGAAAGCTTTTGTCTCAAGCCAAAGAAGTTGTCAACCAGAGAAGAAAGAAGAAAAAAAAAAGCCAAAATTGAAGATATGAACATAGTAGTTCAAGGCTAAGCACTATAAATCAAGGTTGAGCGTCATTCTTCTCACATTTTTCAGCATTGAGCACTAGTTGATTCGCATTTCTGGACGCTTAGTGTCAGCGCTCAACCCCATTTGGTTCGCATTTTTGGATGCTGAACACTAGAAGTGAGCGTTGAGCGCTGATTGGCTTGCATTTTTTGGACGCTGAGTAGTGCGGGGACGACACTAAGTGACAATTGTGCTGATGTAGCAATTTTAACCTATTTCTTCTGGTTTGTTGAAAAGGAATGCATCTTTGGCAGTGGGAGGCACGAGCAAACTCGATTTGGAGAGCTTGGAGGTGTGTTAGGGCTTGTGGGAACGACTCCATCTTCCTCTTTGTATCTCCCTTCTCTTCCATTTCTTTCATTTTTAAGCTTGAGCACTCCATGACAATGGAGAGCTAAACCCATTTTTGTTGGGGTTAGATGTAGCCACGAAACTCTTGTGTAAATGCAAAGGTTTTGATTATATATATGCCTCTTTCATTAATTGCTAGTCTTCTTATTTCTTCACTTAATGCTTGCATTGATTTGACCATCCATTGCATGATATTTGGTTCATTGGGTGTGGAAATATCTTTTGAAACCTTGAATTGGAACAAGAAAACCCAATGTAGCTTGTATCTAGAAATGGGACTTGACCCATTGGTTGTCTTAAACCCTAGTGCATAATGCATATTTGTTTGTTAAGAGTTCAAGGGATTGACTCTTAATAAGGAAATTTAGGCTCATTCCACTAAGGAATTAAGGTTTGAGTATATTTATGGGTTGGCATTAGCATATTAATGTAGAGGATGTAAAATTGTAGTCGCATGAGAGCATAGTTGGTGAATTCTAACCCCGACAATGTCACTTCATATCATTTATGTAATGTCCTAGCCAAAAATTACTTATTTAAATTTAAAAAAAAACAAAATAATATATGTAAAATGTCATTTATTAATAACTTCTTTTTCCAAAACGCGGGAAACTTTAAAAACCAAAGTCAACGTGCCAATAATGATTAAAATTCACGGCGTTCAATAATTACAAACATAATCCAGTTCTCCAAAACCATTACAAAATAGTTCATAAATAAAGCTGGTAAAAGCCCCATGACTGATCCCCACTCCTTTTCTACGCATCCTCACGCTCACCTGCATCAACCTTTGCTCCCATGTAACAAGTTACATTATCATCGCCAAACACACACAGATAGGGTGAGCTCATTTAAATAAACCAAACAAATATAATAGTAAATACAACATCTCAAGATTATAACCCGGGTTAGTATTTTCTCTCTTTTCTTCATTCCTCAATTTTCCACCTTTAATTTAGACGTCTATCATTTCTATACCCTTTGAGTGAGATAAATGATCGATCTTTGTTGCACGAGTGTCTACTTGCCCCTCCGACTACAGGCCACCACCTGATAGTCCACACGTGGGAATAACTTTGCCACAGCATCTCACCGCGACACCAAGTGGAGCTCCCCAAAACGACATAAGTTCGTAGTTGTTACCAGACTACCAAAACTCTATCAGATGCGCTGAAGAGGGCAATCATTCGAAACCTCGCCGTACGAGCCACAACTCGCACACTCCACTAGACTTCCTAAACCACCAGGCTACAACCTAAAGTGGCCACATGTTACCCTAATACAAGATACACTCGTAACTGGGCCCCTAGCCAAAGCATCATATCAAGAAGATCACCCAAAGCTGTGTAGAAATCATCCTCGCGCACCAATCACTACACTGAAACCGCCTGGCGCGCATCTCACGCCGCTAGGCGAAATCTAGTTCCAGATCGCTTGGCGGGCCCCTCACACCGCCAAGCGCCATACAGGAGCCCTGTCGCTCCGTCACCGCCTGGCGGAACACACCTTGCCGCCAAGCGCCACGCGTAAACAGTGGCCACTGCCACTAATTTGAGTGCAATGCTACTGGTTTTTTTGTCATCACAACAGGTCCTAAGGGACCCCAAACCACACATTACACAAAAGCATATCACAAGTATGATCATCCAGTTATACTATGATGACTCAATTCCAATACACACATTTAATCATAACTCAACGCGAGTGTTACTAAGTTCTCTTTATTTACTATTTCCACTTGCTACATCCCTATCAATATTTTACACCTTAACATAGTACCACCATCGCACCTACCAATGCCCCAAATAGGTATTTACATAGAAAACATAGCACACATGTTACACTCATAATTCTTACTAAATGCCACGTATACTAAATTTCAGTCAATCACATACCACTACACATTTAATGACCACCCAATTAAACGCCCCCATGACCAGAACACAGACCAAACCAACTTTCTGCTGTACTGATAGGTCGCCTAGTGGCAGCCTCAGCGCCACCAAGCGGTGCATGAAAATCTGGGTTCTGCCCAGGTTTGTTCGCACCAGTTGTGGCTTCCAAACACCCCAATTATATTACTAGTTCCAATACGCGCTTTTAATCCAATTATGAGTGATTACATCACACGAGTCTATGTCAATTTATTTCCATACCATTATCATACAAATAATCCATCAGATCAAACCCGACACAATATTTCATCATCTCAACACCCCATAGACCCTAACCCCACATGGAATCCTAATTCATACCAATTTCACACACCATTCAACTCATAGGCAATTTTTCTTCTTTCAACGCATCTATGCATACATATAGAATTAATTTCAATATCACAATTATCACAAAACTCACTACGAACCAGGAACATGCCCAAACAGAAAGCGTCGCCTAGCGGGCCACACTTAGCCGCTAGGCAATTCAAGGGAAACCCAGAAAAATAGGGCTTAAACACATGTGCCGCCAGGCAGCTTCTGGAAAAATCCAGAAACACGAAGAAAACGAGAATGAACAAGTTCTACACTTCAATTATGATCCAGAACATATATTCATACGATAGCATAATGAAAACAAGCAATAAGAACTCCCATAACCTGAATTTTCTCGTGCAATTGCTCTTCCAAAGTCCCTATATGAATTCCAATTTGATTCCATGCCCTTGTCTCCACCCAATCAGCCTCACCCACTGTCTTTAGGGTCTATTTTATGCTCAAAAAGTCTCTCCTAAACAGTCCACACGAAATCCTCCTTCCCAGACTCTCTTTCCACTCACTTGGCCAATTACTCCAACTCTTAATGAGGGTTTATGGTTCAAAAACGCAATTAACATTAAAATTGACTTTAATTGACTTTCAAGGCTCCTTAGGAGTTGTTTTTACAGCCCACCTTGGTTGCCTCCTAGGTTTTCTAGGGCTATTCACATTCTTACCAAACATAGGTTTTAACAAAAAGAAAGTTATTTTTTTTCAAGCCAAGGTTTAAGCCCATCGCCACACAATTGAAATTCAAGTGCACAACCAACTCAACCACATCACATTTCATGCCAATATTTATGCATCTAAAACTATCTACTTACTCATCACGCCCAAACACCTCATATAAAAATAAAAATTAAATAACACACAATTGGTTTCAAGTCCTATCACACAATAAAGTACTCAACCACTTGAGCTACTACTTTTCCACGTCATGAAGATTAGCATTAATTGCCATAAAGGCTTCCACTAACCTCATTTAATTAAATTCATATTTATTTAATTATTTAAAATTAGTGGGTCTTATAATTTTTAATCTTTTCTATTCACTAAATGCCCCTAACTTCCAAAGTTCAAATTTAATCATTTATGCAAAATTAATTTTTTTACATGAAACTCAAAATATGGATTCATTATTTAGTTTAAATTAGTTATTATTTACATGATTATTTAGTATACACGAGTCTAATAAAAAACAATATCCCGATCTTACCGGTTACTACTTGCATGACCTGGTATACTTGTCAGAGTCTTAACTCAATTTAATAAATAATTTTTCATAAAAAAAATCAAAAAATAAATATAAAATAAAAAAACCTCATTCTTAAGTTTGGTTTAGACCTCTTAAACCCTGAAGTCACCCCTAATAACACACACACAAAATATATATATATATATATATATATATATATATATATATATATATATATATATATATATATATATATATATAACTTTGGGTTGAAAAATAAACTCTCACCCTAAATACTTGACTCTTAGATTGGTTGTTGTTTAAAGTCATAATTATATCAAGTGTTAGTTTATGGTAACGATGAATCAATAATTTTAAAAGACCAAATAATATACTTAAATTAAGTATAATTGTAAATTGCCTAAAATTAAGTATATTATTTGTTGATTTTGTTATTACTTTTGGATTAGTTGTTCATTGATGTATTGATAATATATAGAATGGATGCACGAACATGTTGGTAATCGTTGCATATCCGTGTCAAGGACGAGTTTGACACGGACACGCCTCAATACGCACAAAATTCGCAATTTACTGCAGCAACATCATAAATTCTGATTTCAAGCTACAAATTTGAAACAGGGTCTAACAAGCTAATCATATCTTATTCAAACCTTCATATATTCATATACTATTTTTTTATATTATCATCTTTGTTATCATTATACTAACAACCTAGTGCCAATACTAACAAATCAATCTAATAACCTAACTAATAATGTAAATATATATTTAAATAAATTTAGTAACCGTGTTTCTGGTAATTTAATTTATTAACAAATTTTTATTTTATCCTTTTAATTCTTTCTTTAATATTAACAACTAGAATAAAAATAGATTTTTGTTTTTTTACATTTATTAATTATTTTTCAATATTTCTTTAAATTAATTTTTTAAATAATGATTACAATAACTAAAAATAATTTAAAATAAGATACAAGTTCAATTTTAAATATTAATAACAAAATTTCTACAATTAGTAAAATATTTCAGTAGTTTAAAAAATATAAACTATAAAATTAAATATTTATATGTAAAACAATAATTAAAAAAATACAATAACTTAACTAGATGTAATAAATACAGTGGTTAAAAAAATTCGTTACTCATATAATTTAAAAACAAATGAAAATTTTAAAATCAAAATATTTAATTATTTTGTTTTAAGTTTATATTTTCTTATTTTGTTTAGATAATAGGCAAATTAGTAATAGCAACAAACCATGAATAATAACAATCTATGTAAATATATGTGATGTGTTATTAAAAGAGTACGAAACAAAGTTATTTGAAGTGATATTCAATTATTCTATTCTTATTATTTTGGAAGTATTTGAGGGATTGCATTTTATAACTTCTTTGATCGACTTTTTAAGGAATTTTTCTTTCTAAAGTATTCTTTCCTCTTTTAAATATTTTTTTTTCACTATTGTTTGCTTTGTGTTGATTTTATATACTTCAAAAGCAAATGTAATATTTTATTTATGGCTAGGCGAGTAGAAAAAATGTCAACACCATTACAAAATTCTTCTAGTTCTAACTCAAAAATTTCAAGTAATTTTATTTCAAAAAATGTTCAACAAGTTGATTATGTGCCTTTATGGGCATATGTCACTTTATTAAACAAAGGAGTAGAAGGAGGGGGAACAAGAGATGGGCTTGCAATTTTCGTCAAAAAACTTTTAAAAGTTCTTATTCTAGAGTAAAAGCTCATTTATTGAGAATTCATGGGTCTTGAATTAGTGTGTGCTCAAAGGTCAATGAAGAATATTTGGTTGAACTGAAATTGATTGTTGAATTGGTAGAAAATAGAGTAAAACCTAAGCACGTTCCCTTGCCCACTGAAGATAGACATGAAAATAGTTCATTAAAAAGAAGGAATAATGGTCCCTTAGAGAGGGCATTCAACATGGACGATAGAGACAATCTCAATGCTCTTATAGCTAGAATGTTTTATTCTTCTATATTGCCTTTTAACCTTGCAAGAAACCCATATTATGTCAGTTCATATTTGTTTGCTGCAAATCATAATATTAGTGGTTTTGTTCCTCTTGGATACAATGCATTAAGGACAACCTTATTACAACAAGAGAGAGCACACGTTGAAAGGTTGCTCAACCCAATTAAATCAACTTGGAATAAAACAAGGGTTAGCATAGTCTTTGATGGATGGTCAGATTCCTAAAGGAGGCCTTTAATTAATTTTATGGCCACGAGTGAGGGGGCTCCTATGTTTTTAAAAGTCGTTGATGCTTTTGATGAAATAAAGAATAAGCAGTACATAATGAACAAGATGGTTGATGTTATTAAAGAAGTAAGGGAAAATGTTGTGCAAATTGTAATATATAATGCTCCTATATGCAAAGCTGCTATAATGATCATTGGAAGTTTATTTCCTAAATTTTTTTGGACACCTTGTGTTCTGCATACATTAAATCTTGCCTTGAAGAACATATGTGCAACAAAGAATGTTGAAAGGAATGATGTTGTTTATGGTGAGTGTAGTTGGATTATAAAAATTATCGATGATATTTCCTTTATTAGGAATTTATCATGAATCACTCCATTAGATTGGCAATTTTCAATCATTTCTCACATTTGAAGTTACTTGACGTTGCGGATATACGCTTTGCATCTGCTATAGTGATGATGAAAAGGTTTAAATTTTTGAAACCTTCATTGGAATCCATGGTCATCAGCGAAGATTGGAGTTCTTATAAAGCGAATGATATGGGCAAAGCCCAAGTTGTTAAAGAATTTATTTTGAATGATGTATGGTGGGACAAAATTACGTATATTTTGGATTTCACTCAGCCTATATATAACATGCTTTGAGTTTGTGATAAGATAGTCCCACTCTTCATTTGGTTTATGAGTGGTGGGATACCATGATAGAAAAGGTGAAGACATTTAATGTAAGACCCGTGGAATTTAATTAATTAAATAATTAATTAATTAATAAATGTGGATAGTGGAAGCCTTTATGACATTAAATTCTAAATTGTATGATGTGGAAAAGTAATAGCTCAAATGGTTGAGAGTACTTTATTGTGTTAAGAGGACATGGGTTCAAGTCCTATGTATGCTATTATGTTTTATTTAAATTATTATAGTGAATTTTATAATTATGCTTGGGTGTGTAAAGTGGTCATATAATCATAGGATTAGTTAAGTTGTCATGAAACATGAATTGGTTGAATGGTTATGCATTGAATTGAACATTTGGCATGGTTATGGGTTTGAACCTTGGTGAACACAAAACTAAGCTTTCTTTTTGCTAGACTTGTTTTTGGCAAAGAGGAGAAGGGGTAGAAACCCTAGCAGCCACATGAAGGCAGCCAAAGGGGCTGAAAAATAACTCCATAATGGCCTTGAATGACAATTATCATAAGCATTAAACCCAATTTTCGTTTTTCATGTTGGGGAGAGAATAATCAGAGTGAAGAGAGTGTGTTGAGTGAATTATTGAGGCTGTTTTGAGGAGAACTAAGGGAGGCTATTGGAAGTAAGGGAGAATCAAGAGCCATTCAAGTTTTTAAGCAAAAGGATCCAGGTTAGGGGAGTTTTACTCGTTATTGATTATGTGCGTGAATAATTACATGATATGTCGAATGAAATGCATGAATATACTTTTTTTCTGCTTGAATTGTGGCGTTTCTAGAAATTTTCCAGAAACTGCTTGGTGGGCTATTCATAGCCGCCAGGCGACTAATGCTTTTTGAGTGGTTTCTAGGTTCTTGAGGGAGGAACCGCCTAGCAACACATCCCTAGCCGTAAGGCGACACATGTTGTTTACCCAGTTTTCTAGGTTTTGGTTGAAGTGCATAGCGGTGATGAATACCCGCCAGGCGGCGCGAGCCACTTTTTACTCGATTTTGAGTTTTTACCTGTTCTGGATGATTTTTAATCGGTGCTGGAAAGGGTAGTTAGATAATTAATTGATGAAATGGGAGTGATCAATTGTGATTCATGATGTGATGAAGGAAAAATTGGATGATCCCGACATAATCTCGTTCTAGGGTTGAACACTTGGGGATTTTGGTTTCTGGAGGAAATTTCGTGCGGAAAAGGGCATAAAATATAGACTATAGGAAGTATAATTTAATAATAGATTATCAAAGGGCATTAAATGGAAAGTTACGAGACAGGTACGAAATGGGAAAAATTGGATTCTTGCTGGTGCAATGCAGAATTCTGGGTTGCCCAGAACTAGTGTACTGCCTGGCGGTAGGCTAGGTGCCGCCAGGTGACAGAGCAGAGAAGGAGTCCATGTGTGGCTCTATTGCTATACTAGCAAGTTGGGGTCGCTATGGAAGTGGAGTTTCAAGAAAACCCTGTATGAAGCCTTAGACAGAAACTAAGATTTTTTTAGTTATGAATTGATGGTATGGATTAACTTGGGGTTTAAATTGGAAATTTGATGGAGTTTAATAATAAACATATTGCAGTAGAAGTATGAGTAAATTAGAGTTATGTAGGATTAAAAATTTTAGTGTACATGGGATATAGCTATAGGTTTGAGTACACTGGACTTCGCATTAATGATTTGTTGATTTAGGTATTATAGTAAGAAAGGTTGGTATACAAGTGGTATGATCGTGGATAGCACACTTTGAAACAGGAAGAGTGAGCTTGTGAAACCTTGGGGTTGTGAACCAAGTTGGTAAACCAGAATATAGAGAGAAACATAGTTAAGAAACTGATCTTTTGGTCTGATAGAGGCTGTACCCCACCAAATTAAAACACTTAAAATGCAGTATATGAAAGTGAACCAAGTCATCTCCCAACGACCAATATTTTCATTTAAAGCTTCAATTTCCAGATGAACACAACAATAACACAGGGGGGTTTGGCAGATTTACGGATGCAACGTACAATTGAAAACTTAAATGCAGACGTGCAAAATCAATCTAAAATCAGCGTTGATTCTTTGCTTCAAATGAACATCCACCAATCACGGATTACAACTCAAAATTGTTATATTAACTCTAATAAGACCCAAATTAAATATTAAGCACAAATGAACTCGAACTCAAGTGCAATTAAGCAAAGCACACATCCATGAATCTGCTACAGTTCACTAAGCATGAAAACACAATGATTCCACTCTGTAAATTAAGCAAAAACAGAATGGTTTCTTCATTTAAACCCAAATGCAAATTCAGAATTGAGAGATTAACATAACTCCACCGAACAAAACACTAATCTCAAGGTTTCAATCTATTATCTGCAAAGAATCAACACATAAACTTAGTTCCTCATGGAATCTGAATTAGGGTTCTCAACAAAATTTGCAATTCAACCGTTCAAATGACTTCAAATTGATACTGAAAGCTTAAAATGGTGCAGCAAACGAAAATGAGCAAGGGATAATAGAAGAACAACGAAAACAGCCACCAAAAACGAAAATGCTTCAATATAAATGTTACCCAAAGTGTAGAAAACGTGAATACAGGCAATAACTGCTGTCCAAGACTCAAAAAATGTCAAAAACGAGTGGAAAACGTGAAAAAATAGCTTGTGCCACCATGGGTCACCTTTCAAAGCTTAAAAACATAAAAAATGGAGGTTTTAGAGAGTGGAGAAGGGAAAAAGCGGCTAGTGCATGGAAAAGAAACCTAAAAACGCGTGGTCACTTCACCCCTGCCACTCTTATTTACAAAATTGTCATTTTGCCACTCAGAATTACAAAAATGCCACTCCTAGGCCTCTAATGTTGACCCATTCACTCTACTGATGTGGAAATGACATGGAAATGATGTGGAAATGATGTGGCGACTCTCTTCAACTGAATATTGATGTCCAAGCTCCAAAAATGCTTCACCCAAATACCTAAATATAATTAAAAACAAAAAATTAGGCCAAATAAAGTGAAATTAGTCCAAATTCGGAACAGTGGCCCAATAAAGCCCAACAGATGAAAAACACTCTAAAGATGAACAATTAAGCACTGAAAAACTATCTAATGGGTACACAAAGGCTAGTGGAATGGAAGAAAATAATGACTCATCAAAATCGACCACACTTACCCTTTTGCACTCTTGGGAAAAATTAAAGAGTAAAGCAAAGCACGGACATCACAAACATAACAAGAGAGACAAAAAGAGACACAAGATAAACAGACTCAACACAGATAAAGGGAAACACATACAACACAGAAGGATTCAAAGCTGCAAGGTATCCATGAACATCATCCAAGCAATTCAAAACATGTCAAGTACTTAGTTCAGTTCATCTCAAAGAGAGAATTGAAAGCAACATAACCTCACGAAATAACACCGTATCACTCAAATCTCTAGGCTACTGTTTACTCTCAGAGCACCCATGAAAAACAAACATCAGACGAACTTGGCAAGCCTCTAGAACCAACAAATAAACTAAAAACACATGCAGGTCAAGATCAGAAGGACATTTCAAGGTTGTAATGGGGCTGAGGACAAGGTGTGGAACATATGGATAAGTAGCTAAGCAACCAAGGAAATAGAGGAGCAATTGGGAATAATACTCAATCAAGCATGAAAGTAATCCTAAACACCAACACTTCCAACTTCAGTTCTTACACAATGCTCAAATCAAAAATCCTTTTTATTTCTTTTCTTTGTTTTCTTTTCTTTTCTTTTCTTTTTCTTTTCTCTCTTTTTCTTTTTGTTTTTCTATATAAAGAACATGCAGAGAAACAACAATTTTGAAATCCCACCTGGGTATACAAATGAGCAATCCCAAGAACCGATAACAAGCGCACGCACAACCACACTTGTTATGCGCGACCACACTTAATTGAGCACCCATTCCCAAAACAATTCCAAAGCTCCAAAATTTCCTAAGGTAGGAATAATCATGGTTTTTCAGGCTAAGGGCTTGTAATGAGCTGTAGAACAATGAAAGGGTATGTAGGCTCAAAAAGGGGTATCAACGAAAACAGTTCAAGGTAGGCTCATCAGACTATAGGCTCACAGAACAAAATTGCCTAAATCATATCCCAACATGCATGTGAATCAGAAAAGCATCAGAAAGAGTCAAGCCAAGTCCATTGTGCAAGCATTCAAGGGGCATATATCACACAATCAAAGAACAGAGAGTGTAACATCCCTAGAGAATATTACTTAAAAAATAAATATTAAAATAAATAATTGCATTAAATAGCTATCTCGATAAAAATCCCAACGCGGGAAAATTTCAATTATTTAAGATAGCGCGCCAAAACTTATAACTAAATTCATAACTGATTACAAGTTACCAAAATTTGTATTTAAACATAAATTACAATTTATCAAAGCCCTAGCACTACTCCCATGCTAGCCCTCACTCCGCCAACTGAGCATCCTCAGCACCA
>Ga0214545_1005364_pt1 | contig 23243 bp, 31 predicted proteins | sample CNSS4metaG_FD_160064 | JGI IMG/M metagenome (GOLD analysis project Ga0214545, IMG submission 160064) | Root nodule microbial communities from cowpea collected in UCLA plant growth center, Los Angeles, California, USA - CNSS4 | ecosystem: Host-associated > Plants > Roots > Nodule | place: USA...
GGATGATATAGTAGTACATGGAAGGGATCATGTCGATCAAATGATGTGTGACCGCCATGACTCTTATTATTTCTGTATCTTTAATTATGAATAATGATGAAACCAATTTATGCAAGGTCTTTTATTGCGCATTATGTTTATGTATTAAATCACATAATGTTATGACATCATATGAGTCAAGTGGGAGAATGTTAGAATTAATTGACGAATTAATTCTATTAGTGACTCATTTGAAATATTATGATGGGCCCAATTGTGATTTAATAAAATATAAAGACTTATTGGTTATTATTATGGGAAGTGATAATAAAATAAAATAAAGATAAAGATAAAATAAAAAACAACTTGATGGACGTTGGTTTATAAAAGGAATTGGGGTTCTGTCTCTGGCCATAAGGTTCTTTTCACAGTAACCCATCAAGAACGTGTGAGAAGAAAAAGAAAGGCAAAGAGATAGATTGAGAAACGGTGGTTGAAGAGCACACAAGATTATAAATTGAAGAACGCATATTCACAGGATCTCTCATGGATCAAGGTTAGTGCCCTATTATGATTTATCGTGTGAGAATTATAAATCTTAAAGATCCTTTATAAGTTTTACAGGACAACCTTCAATTAACTTCACAATCTCAACATTTTGTGTTTTAGTAATTGTATGCTCGACATAAATATCTACTTCATCTTTACTTTGCTCTGCATAAGTGGCTAACTCCATGGCATCCTTATCCAACACAAGAAGTTTCAAATCTCTATTTATGCTTCCCTTAATGGGCTTCCACCATAACTTGAATTCACCAACATATTTAAATTCCTTTACTATATTCACAGCTTCAAAATACGACCACATATCAGGATCAACATTATGTATCCTATGTTTCTCGCCACCAACGTAAACCAACTTCTTTTTCGCCCTCACAAATTTCCCCATGTGGTGAATTTTTAAATTGAACCTAATTTCTCCCATTTCATTCAATTTCTAACACTGATTCAAAAAGATAACCCCAAATTACAATGTGTTTCAAAACAATGAATTCATATGCAGACGAAAATCAAAATCAAAAATCAAAAATCAAAATAAAAAACTTATAAAACATACCTTCACTGTCGCGGACGAAAACCCTAGGATACACTTTCTCTAACCTCGCACTCGTCGCACTACTGTAGTAGATGAAAACCCTATTAGGTTCTTGATCAAAATTCGTAGACAATGTTGTTGTCGTATTGCACACCAGATTTACCTCTCTCAATGGCACACCATCGTCACAGCACTCACAAACCACTCTCAATGGCACACCATCGTCACAACACTCACAAACCACTTTTGCATATTTTTTCTACTCATGGGTTTACCTAAAAAGTTAATAACACCTTTGCAAACAAAATACTTAAAAGCAAAAGTATTTACTTTAAAACGTAAATTATAAAAATCAAGTAATTAAATTTTAAATGTTTAAATTGCAGTAACAGCTACTGAGGTAAATAATTGCCACGTCATCTACATCGTTTGCCAATTCATTAAATATTTAACACCGTTTAAAAAGGAGGATACTTTTCACTCATTATAAAAGTAAAAGGATCATTTTTATATAAACTTTGGCAGAGGGACGATTTCCAATTTAGCATGTTAGTACAGGGATGACAAACATACTTATCCCAAAAAATTAATTGTACAACACCATGAGATAAGACCTTACCCATCAACCATGGTAACTGAAGGTGAATAACACGTAGAAGATAAGGAAGAAAATAAAGATTTGTTACCCGTGATATGATTGGTGGCATATGAAACAAAAACCCAAGATCCAAGGGAAGTAGATTGATTTAAGCCAATAAAAGATGTACCTATGTGTGCAATAAAAGTAGTGGAACTAGGTTTCTGACGATCCTCATACCATTTGAGAAATTCATTGAGAATAACATAGTGTCCTATGGTATCAAAGTAATAAAAGCTCAAACAAACATGATTGAACCCTAAACACATATATAGTGAAGCATAAAACATAAGGCATAACAGGTCGCCATTTATAGTTTCAAATTTAAATATAAAATTGCAATCCTTATTTCAAACCGGATAGAAGGTTAAGTTACAAAATTCACCAAATAAAAGTAAAATGTAAGGCATTAAAAAATGAGTAAACAAAAAAAGGTAACTATTTGACCCTAGAAATATGTTTACCTATTTCTTACCAATTGGTGAATATGTCAAATTGATTAACCACATGACGTTGTCATAAAATGGAAAAAAAAACTTGAATGCTTTTCCCATAAAGGAGAAAGAGTAGCGCATAAGAAAATTCTAAAAACAAAACACAATGACTTTTTACAGAAAAAAAATGAACTTTAAACCATACGAAACATGAGAAGTGGTCACTAATTTGCAATAGGTCCAATTAGAACAGATCTCACTTATACAACATACATGCGAATAAAATGAAAGAGGGGGAGCAAAGATTACTAGAGTAGGGTTGATGAACCCTAGTTGCGAAAAAAATATGAAAAAATACATACAAATAAACTTCATAACAAAGATTAGTAGAAAGTATATTATTACAAATAGCATATTCATGTGAAAATAAAATTGAAAAAAATTCAGAGATGGTAGAGAAAGCAGAGTTTAGTAGTGATCCTTTGAGAGAGGAAGAGTTGGACTCGTGATGCTTTGTTACATGCAAAGAGTGGAAGGAGAAAAAATAATGTTTGAGAAGAAGACATGTTCCTATTGTTGAAAAAGCAACATTTTTTCTTTTTTAAATAAGTATTATTTACTTTTTGTTTTTGTTCCTGCAGAGAACAAATAAGATGAGTTAGGCACAAGTGTTACCTTACCCATATAGTTCGCTATCTTCTCAATAGGCCTCTTCCCGGTTGGCATATGTCTGCTTGGACCCGGGAGGGGTTACCTGCAGAAGGGACTCCGAAGCTCAAGTCAGCGAAAGCTCTCAAAAGGTCAAATCAAGTGATTAAGGAAGTAATGAATGTGTACCTTTAATTTGTTGGGTCCATGCGTATTTATAGATCATTAATTATGTCTGGCCACATCATGGGCTGGGCCCTTGATTGGGCCGTAGGTGGGCCTGGGCCTTAGCCCAGGCCCTTAGTTCGGTTGTTGGAGACTGGTGACTTGTATTGGAATATTATGTTTTTTACTAAGTTCTTGGTTGTTTGTATAGAGTGGTCGGCCTGAGCCGGTCACCCTTTAACGGCTTAGGCCGCTATGGTTGTTTTCGGCTTATTAGATCAGTGTCGCTTCTTAGTGGTTTTGGTCCGGGTACCTTTAGCATACACATGATGCTTACTTATTATTTGGCGGAGGCCGACCAGGTGTGGTACACCTACTATTATTCGGCTTAGGCTGACTAGGTGCAGTACACCAGTCCCCCAACCTTTATCGACATAGTTGTGTTGGTAAAGGGTGATAAGCGTTTGCTGTCTTTCGCTTAGGCCGACTAGGTGCGGTACACTAATCCCCCAACCTTTAGCTGTGATGAACAGTGTTAAGGCTAAAGACAGGAAAAGGTTTGTGGCAGGTAAGGGGGTGTCAGGGGTCTAATCAAAAAGTATTTTGTTAGTTCATTTGCGAGAATTTCGTAATCAGAGACTTTGCGTGCGTTATACTTGTTCGACTAGTTCCTTGTTTCTGCCGACATCCTTTCAAAAAAGGTATGTCTAGTAGTAGTGATATTGTGTCGTTGTCTTCTTCCAGTAGTGAGAGTATGGAGTCCGGGGGGTGTAGGTAGACAAGTTGAGGATGAGAGTACTAGCCTGGTGACTGTGGTGGGCAGAATTCCGATGGAGACGGTGACTGAGGTGGGAAAAGACCATCATGAAGAAATAGCATAGAGTAATTGGCCGGCCAAGGCCGGTTATGAATGGATAGAGGCTGATGTTCATAACCAGTCGTCCTTGTTCCAGTGGTCACACTGTTGAATTCTTAGTTGAATTGCACCCCCGTTATCGCGAAAGGCGTGGATCGCAGTATCGTTTCATTGGAGCGGGTGAGCGCCATCGAGCGTGTCTGTCACGGCCAAGAAGGGGCTACCGAGAAGTTCTTTTATATGTATGTGTCATTTCTCCCAGCTGCATGTGAGGTTACCGCTAGATGACTTCACCATGGGGGTACTTCCTGAGCTCAACGTGGCACCTACACAGTTACATCCGAATAGTTAGGCATACTTGCAGGCCTTTCGTGTTTTGTTCCAGTCATTGTATCTACGGCCTTCTCCTCTTGCATTTTTATATTTTTATGACACAAGGCCCCACCAACTGACTACCTGGTTATCCCTGGTGAGCCGTCCTAGCATTAGTAGAGTGGACGCGTTTTCACAGTCCTTCAAGCATTTCAAAGATGGTTACTTTAAGGTTGTGATGAAGGAGGAGGGCAGGTCATATTTCCCTAATGGAGATGGGAGTACAAAATTCCCGTTTAGTTGGACGGGTAGCCCTTCTCGATACAAGGATATGGGCACCGACGAGTTGTCGGCGGCGGATAAGGAGGTGGTGGAGGTCTTGATGAAGTTTTCTGATAAACTGCCCTCTAAGGGTTTAGTTAGGGTTTATAATTCGGTTCACCCGATTATTGATATTGAAGGTATTTGTTTATAACTTAAACTGTCTTGATGTTTCTAAGTTAAACTAACCGAAACTTGGTGTATTTTTGTAGGACACATGGCTCAGTCCGGGAAGAAGAACTTGGCACTTTTTCAAGCATTGAGGAAGGATATGGTTGCGAAGGCCAAAATAGCTGGGAACACTGAGGTTCCAAACTTAAAAGAGTCGCTGGTTGAGGTGCACACACATGGCGGCACCAAGAGGAAGGCTGAGTTACCGGCTCGACCCGGTAAGGGTAAGAACGTGAAGAAGGTGAGGGTGGCTTTGCTTGGGCCGGGGTCATCGAGTGGGGCCAAAGGACCAGAAGCCAGTTTGATAGAGTTGCCGGAAACGTCTGTTAGGAAAGACATTGATATCAATCTGCCGGAGACAATGATCAATTCTATTGACAGTATGGAGCCGGATCATCTGGTGAGGACTATGGTGGAATTTGGAAGCAAAACGTTGATTTTGAGTCGCCGGGTTGGCTCGTTGTATCACCGGAAAGTAAAGGAGGGGAAACGGGAAAAGGTGGAGGAGTTGCAGGAGAAGGTTGACAAGTTCGCGGAGGAGAGGGTTACATGGAAGAAGGAGAAGGAAGGTTGGGAGGAAGAAAAGAAAAGGTTGGGAACCTGGAAGGTTCGCTGTCTGGACTCGGAGAGTAAACTTAATAGAAGGATAGCGGACCTGGAGGCGGATTATGACGAACTGAAGGAAAAATATTAAGGTGCCGAAGTGGAGCTTGATGACGTGAAGGGTTGTATTATCTAAGAGCACATCAATGGGTTCCAGAAAGGATTGAGGCAGGCGACCTTCTTTTATCAGGATGTTGATGCAGCTGATACTAGGTTTGATGTTAACAAAGAAGTGGTTGATGGCCAGCTTGTGAACGAGGCTGAGAGTAGCCCAGAGGAGGAGGTAGAGAAGGAAGCGGCAGAGGGGGAGAAGGATGCGGAAGCTGCCGTGGAGGGTGATGATAATAAGGCGACGTATGAGCTTTATCTTTTATGATTTGAAACTGGTTATGAATTCTAAAATGTCTATAATCATCTGTATACTATGTCTGTAAGGATTCGTATAGTATTTTACTTTGCTTTTAATATGATAAATGCTTTGTATGTTATGTTGTTTATTGGATGTCGATAACTTGTGTGATAGTGTTGTGTTAGTGGTATGGTATAATTGTGAACGGGTGTTTTGATGTATGCGATGTTATGCGAACTTGATTTTTATTGAGGGTATGCGACCCAGGTCGCCTACTTGTGGTAAGGGTGGGGATTTTAATCGAATTAATCATCAAGTTAAGGGTGTTCGACCCAGGCCGCTTATTTGTGGTAATGGTGAGGAACTTAAATGAATTAACCATCAAGTTAAGGGTGTTCGACCCAGACCGCTTACTTGTGGTAAGGGTGAGAAACTTAATCGAATTAACCATCAAGTTAAGGGTGTTTGACCCAGGCCGCTTACTTGTGGTAAGGGTGGGGAACTTAATCGAATGCGAGAGGTGAAGTGAAGAATAGTCGTGAAGTTGGGAACCCTGTTTTTTATTCATTGAATTTGGGGTGCCTCGTTAAAACCTCCCCGGCCAAAACCCTTCTTAGGGAAAAAAGACCAGGTGAGGAAAAAGAGTACACCCAGGGTTACAAGTGTTTGGTACAAAGCATTTCTTTAACTAAAGTAGAACTTTAGATGGGATACATTCCATGTGTTAGGTATTTCTTCCCCAGATAACTGCTCAAGCCGATATGCTCCTCCCCCAACGTCTTCACGTATTCGGTATGGGCCGTCCCAATTTGCGGAGAACTTGTCATCCTTCTTTCTTGCACTGCTGGCCATTCTCTAAACTAAGTCTCCTTTTGCGAACGATCTTGGGCATAGGTTGGCGTTATATTTCCTGGCGGCTCTTTGTTTGGCAGCTAGGTTGCGTATTTGAGCTTTTTCTCTTAGCTCGGGTAGGAGGTCAAGGTGGATGGCCATGTTTTGATGATTGTGGGTCGAGTCATATAGTTCTCGGCGCAGGGATGGTTCACCAATTTCAACAGGTATCATGGCGTCTGCACCGTATACTAGGCTAAACGGAGACTCGTTTGTTGCTGATTAAGGGGTACACTTGTAGGTCCACAGCACTTCTACTAGTTCTTTTGGCCATCGGCCTTTGGCGCTGTCCAACCGCTAGCTCCACTAGGATAACCTTGTTTGCCGCCTCGGCCTGTCCGTTGGTCTGTGGGTGTTCAACAGAGCTGGTTATGTGTTTGATACCTAGGCCGATGTAGAATTTAGCGAGTTCTTTATCTATAAACTGTCGGCCATTGTCGGTGATGATGTTATGTGGGACACCATATCGGCATATAATATCCTTCCAAACAAATTGTTGGACTTGCTGGGCTGTGATGGTGGTTAGTGGTTTGGCCTCTATCCACTTGGTAAAGTAATCGACGACTACTATCAAGAATTTTACTTGGCCTTTACCGGGGGAGAAGGGGCCGAGGATGTTCATTCCCCACTTTGCGAAGGGCCACGGGGATAGGATAGAATGAAGCTGCTCTTATTTCTGATGAATGAGATTGCCATGTTTCTGGCATGGTTTGTATTTTTTGACAAAGTCTTGGCAGTCTGCTTCCATAGTCGGCTAGAAGTAACCAGCGCGAAGGATTCTAGTAGTCATGGTGCGTGCGCCGGAATGGTAGCCGCATATGCCTTCGTGTAATTCCTTAATGATGTACTGGGCTTGTTCTGTAGTGATGCATTTGGGAAGTGGTTAGCTGTATCCGCGTTTGTACAGATCACCACCTATCATGGTATATCTGGCGGCTTTATCTATCCAACTTCTGTCAGCATTTGGTGGGGGGTTACCAGTTTGGAGGTACTGGATGTAAGGAGTGGTCTAGTTGTCAGCTTGGGATTGGGTTAGGTTATGGCAAGTATTTGTGATGGAAGGAGCGGATAGCGTTTGTTGTAATAGGGATCAGTGGCGGCTTTTTAATTTGGTACTGGCTAGTTTGGATAAGATGTCGGCTCTGATGTTTTCGGATCTAGGAATGTGCTGGATATGGACTTGGTCGAAGGTGGACTGGATGACTGTTCGGACCAGATGGTAATATTGTAGAAGGGTGGGGTCTTTGATCTGGAACTCGTCATTTAGATGGCCTACAGTGAGCTTGGAATCTGTTTTGCATGTTACTGATTTGACGCCAACCTCGCGGGCCAGAGATAGGCCAGCGAGGATGACTTCGTATTCGGCTTGGTTGTTGGATGTCTTGAAGGCGAAGTGGAGGGATTTTTCAATGAGGATATCATTGGGGCCTTCCAACACGATGCCAACACCTGCACCCTTCGGATTTGAAGAACAATCAACGTAAAGTGTCCACTGGTCTTCTGTGGGTGTTTGTTGGAGATCGTTGACAAAGTCTAGGAGGCATTGAGCTTTGATGGGGCCATGAGGTTCGTAACGGATGTTGAATTCAGATAATTCAATGGCCAAGGACGACATTCGTCCCACCAGGTATGGTTTTTGCAATATCTTCTGAATTGAGTAGTCGATTTTGACGATGATGCTATGATTTTGGAAGTGTGGGCGTAGGCGATGGGTTGCGTGTACCAAGGATAGGGCCAACTTTTCCACCATCTAGTATATGGTTTCGAGGTCTTGCAGGGTTCGGCTAACGAAGTAAACAGAATGTTGCGTGCCGCCTACATCCTGAACCAGCGCGGTGCTGACTGTGTGATCTGTAGCAATGATATAGACTACCAGGGGCTGATGAGTATCTGGTTTGTGGAGGATAGGTGGTGAGGTGAAGGTGGTTTTCAGTTTTTGGAAAATTTATTCACAATCGTCGTTCCACGTGAACTTGGTGGATTTTTTGAGCAGCTATATGATGGGTTGGGTTTGTTCGGCTAATTTGGGAAGGAAGCGGGAAATGGCTGTGAGTCGGCCTATGAGGCGTTGTACCTCTTTGACGTTGGTGGGGCTTCACATTTCAATGATCGCATTACATTTTTCAGGTTTGGCCTCTATGCCGCGCTGGGTTGGCATGAATCCGAGGAATTTACCGCGGTCGACACCGAATACGCACTTGTCGGGGTTGAGGCAAAGTTTGTATTGTCGTAATGCGAAGAAGATTACTAAGAGGTCCTGAGCATGCTGGTGATGGCTCGGGGATTTGACAACCATGTCATCGACGTATACTTCAACACATTTGCCCATCAAATGACTAAAGACTTTGTCCATCAATCGTTGGTAGGTTGCTCCGACCTTTTTAAGGCCAAATGGCATGACCCTGTAAAAGTAATTAGCATCATCTGTGATGAAAGCAGTTTTGTTCATGTCAGATGCGGCCATGGAAATTTGATTGTAACCGGAGTATGCATCAAGAAAGCTGAGGACCTTGTTACCAGCCGCGCCGTCAACAAGTCGGTCAATATTGGGTAAGGGGTAGGCATCTCTAGGACAGGCTTTATTAAGATCCGTGTAGTCGACACACATCCGCCACTTGTCGTTGGCTTTCTTAACCAGGACTCTGGTAGAGAGTCAAGTGGTGTAGTGAGCTTCTTCGATGAACCCTGCGCTCAATAATTTATCAGCCTCGGCCTTGGCCGCTAGGAGTCGCTCTTCATCGAGTTTGCGTTTTTTCTGCGAGATATACCGAGCCTCTTTGTAGATAGATAACTTGTGAGATGCTACTTGAGGGTCAACTCCGGGTAAGTCGGCAGCTGACCAAGCAAAGAGATTCGTGTTGTCGACTAGAATGGGTGTGATGATGGCACGCTCTTCAGATTCCAACCTGGTGCCAAGTTTGATTGAGTGGCCATTTGGGAGTTCTAGGGGGATGGTCTCTTCAACAGGTTCGAGGCGAACATCTCAGCCCACTCTGGGATCTAGATCATCACCCGACAGAGCGATCCCAGAGCCGGGTGGCCGCTCGATGTGATTGGCTTGTTGGATAGGGAGTTGTGGGCGTAGGCTGGCCATGTAACATTCACGGGTAAGGCGTTGATCGCAATGGATGGTGAGGATGTCGCCAGAAGGGGAGGGAAACTTCATGGCCAGATGAGGGGTGGAGACGACAACGCCAAGGGTGTTGAGCGAGGGGCGGCCGAGGAGGACATTCAACGATGAGGAAGCGGATATGGATAGTCTTGGTTTGGGCGCCGTCGCGGAAGACGGTATGGATATTAATATAGCCGCGAGTGGAAACTTTTTCCCTAGAAAAGCCATAAATTGGTTCATCGTATGGGACCATGGCAGTGTCTGAAGTTGAAGTTTCTGATATGTTGCCCAGTAAAGGATGTCGACAGAACTACCTTGGTCGACGAGGACTTTTTTGACTGCATAATTTTCTATTTCAACAGTGATGACCACAGGGTCGTCTTGTTGGTGGTCGAGGTCGTGGAAGTCGTCGCCTGTGAAGGTTATGGGAGGCATGCGGCGTCTGTGATGGGAATGGGTAATGTGGTTGATGGATTGGATATGGTAGAGGTGTTTCTTTCTGGCAGAAGAGGTAGATCCTCCACTAGCGAAACCACCGGAGATGATGCTGATAGTGCCGCGTAGGGGAGGGTTGGCGGGGGTGACGTCGGTGCGAGCCAGTTGGGGGTCTCAGTTGGTGGATTGGTTGGGGTGTTTATCATGACGAGAGTCATGGGAAGGGCGTTTGTGGTTGGGACGAGGAGGATGGCGGGATCGAGAGGAGTGATCCTCTCTGCGGATAAAGCGGCGAAAGTGGCCAGCACGCACTAGTTCTTCGATTTTATCCTGGAGTGCTTTACAGTCCTCTGTAGTATGGCCATGGTTGCGGTGATAGCGGCAGTATTTGGTCATGTCGACGTTGGGGGATTGCTCATCTTGCGTGGCGGTGGGATGAGGTCAACTTGTAAGGCCTCATCAAGGAGGCAGGATTTGGGGACATTGAGGGGGCGTATCTGGTGAAGCGGGATTGTCAGGGTTCTCGTGGTCTCAGATCAGGACAGGAGGGTTGTGGGGGTGGGGTTGGCAGTGGAGGGTGCGTAATCATTACAGAATTTAGTATGGAGGGTTTGCATTTCCTCCATACGTACGTAATTGGTGGCACGCAACTTCAACTCGTGCATAAAGGCAGGTGGATGAAGGTAGACGTTGTTGGCGAAGAGGCCGGGTTGAAGGGTGAGGGCCATGCACTAGAGTATCATTTCTTGGTTGAGGTATGGGGTGCGAAGGGCAGCCTTGCTGAAGCGATCGATGAATGCCCAGAGCGTCTCACCTTGTTTTTGCCTGACGTCGAGGAGGGATATTGTAGTAGTTTGGTGCGGGCGGCTGCTAGCAAAGTGATTGTAAACATGTGTGAGAGGGTGTTGAAGCTGTCAATAGAGTAAGGTGGGAGGGTCGTGAACCATTCGAGGGCGGGGCCTTTGAGGGTGGTGGGAAAGGCTTTGCAGAAGACGGCGTCCTGGGAGGTGTAAAGGGCGACGTGGGTGATGTAGACTTTAAGGTGTTCGTCAAGGTCGGTTTCACCAGTGTAATGCTCCACTGTGAAGGGTTCCCACTGGGTGGGGAGGGGGTGTTGGTGATGAAGTCGGTGAAAGGGTGACGGTGTCTGGGTTGGTAGGATGGGAGTGGGTGAGGGGGTATGGGATGGTGGACAAGGGTGGGAAAGGTGGAGGTGAAGTTATGAGGAGGGATGTGGGTAGTTGGGAGGTGGTGAGGGTTGTAGGGTGGGATATGAGTAGTGTGTAGGGTGGTGGGCATGTTGTAGGGGATATGTGTGGTGGGGAGGGTGGCGGCGGGAGTGGGAGCTGCGGTGTGCCCTGGGAGGGTGGAGGAGAAGTGAGTGGGATGGGCTGAGAGGATGGGAGTTTGTTGGGTGGTGGTGAAGGTGTACGGTGTAGGATTGTACTCGCTTTCCTCTTCAATAGGCTGGAAAGTTGGGGACCCTGCAGCTTCAGATGTTTCCTTGGCCTTTCCCTTTTGAGTGGGATCAGCTTCGATCTTTCTCCTTAGGCGAGAGTTTTCCTATCGCAATGCTTCCATCTCATCAGCGTTGCGCTTTTTCAGGTCAGCCAGCTCCTGTTGCATATTGGCTTGACCGTCTAGGATGGCGGCCAGATCCGGAGTGATGTTAGTGGGTCCTGAGGGGCCAGCTTCAACTTGTTTGTTAACTCCTGCTCTGCTACGGGTAGAAACCATCTTCGGAGAAAGCGGGTAGTAAAGTACTATCTCGTGCCCCACGGTGGGCGCCAATTATTCCTGCAGAGAACAAATAAGATGAGTTAGGCACAAGTGTTACCTTACCCATATAGTCTATTATCTCCTCAGTAGGCCTTTTTCCAGTTGGCATATGTCTGCTTGGACCCGAGAGGGATTACCTGCAGAAGGGACTTTAAAGCTCAAGTCAGTGAAAGCTCTCAAAAGGTCAAATCAAGTGATTAAGGAAGTAATGAATGCATACCTCTAATTCGTGGGGTCCATGCGTATTTATAGATCATTAATTATGTCTGGCCACGTCATGGGTTGGGCCCTTGATTGGGCCGTAGGTGGGCCATGGCCTTAGCCCAGGCCCTTAGTTCGGTTGTTGGAGACTGGTGACTTGTATTGGAATGTTATGTTTTTTACTAAGTTCTTGGTTGTTTTCATAGAGTGGTCGGCATGAGCTGGTCACCCTTTAACGACTTAGGCCGCTATGGTTGTTTTCGACTTATTAGATCAGTGTCGCTTCTTAGTGGTTTTTGTCTGGGTACCTTTAGCATACACATGATGCTTACTTATTATTCGGCGGAGGTCGACCAGGTGTGGTACACCTACTATTATTCGGCTTAGGCCGACTAGGTGCGGTACACCAGTCCCCCAGCCTTTGTCGACATAGCTATGTTGGTAAAGGGTGATAAGCGTCTGCTGTCTTCCGTTTAGGCTGACTAGGTGCGGTACAGTTTTCTTTTCTTTTTTTTGTAATTTTTGCATGAGACATGTCAAAAATTTCATTCTGTGTTTCCTTGATTTGTATATTGTGTAGATGCCAACAAGTTAAGTGAACCCCTATACTTTTATTTTTGTAATTTTTCTAGACCGAATATTGTTCACTACAAATTTGATATGTAGAAATTCGTAGCTCTATTTGTTTTTCATATTTGATCCATCTTTACTTTATCTAATTTTTCCTTACATATTTTGTGAATTTCTTTAGTGAATTTATCATTTACACATAACCCCTATTTTTTTATTTTATTGATCTTTTCAATAAATTTATTTTTCTTAATCTTCTTTGCTCATACTTTTGTGCCTTAAATGTTCTTATAAAAAATTTCATTTAGTTGTTTTATGCATATTTTCTTTTTGTAAATGTGCATTCATTATCTAAGTTTTGAAATTTGAACCTCTTTTGAATGTTCTTCTTCAAAAGTGTATGTTGATGTTTATTTTTATTGTGCGATGTATATTCCAAGTGTGCTAATAAAGATTTGAAATGTGTTATATGATGATGCATATGAATTGTTATCCATGTTGCTTTATAAATGGTAGAAATAAAGGAGAGATCTAGATGTACAATTTGATTTGTTCATGTAATTGGTGGAAAAAGTAAATACCAATGCATGCATACCAATGTTCATGCACTTGCATGATGCTCGTTAGGTTGAGAAATATTGATGTCTTTTTGAGTTGTGTTTATTGCTTCCGCAATGTGGTTGTTCATATTAAAGCTTAGGGTTGTCCATGAAATTTGTTTTGTTTTGAAATAATTTAACTTTCTAATAAATTTATTATTTCATCCAACATTTTTGGAAAATCAAATGTTAAATGTTCTTTTTTCAGAAATATATTATATGTTAAGGCACAAGACATTTATACTTTTCCAACAAATAAACACGTGTTTTAAGGATAAATAATATTGTCAAGCTTTTGATATATTTAATGTGAATCAACCTACAAACAAATTGAGTTTGTCTTTCATTGGTCATCTTATAAAGAACCAACAAATGACGAAAACTGAAAAGTGAAAAAGAGCATAAGAAGTTTAGTGAGTCATTGTTAATTATCCTAAGTTATGATGCTTCTTTAAAGAAACAACAAACGAGTCATCAAACATTATGAGAAGATTGAAGTGAGGAAGCTCACAATCCTATCATCTTTAATTGACCATCGCCTTTCATATTTAACATAATAATGGCCTAGATTTGTACAATCCAATAGTTCCCAACCCATTCTAATTCTTATAAATATTTCCTTACGTAAACTTTTTTTGTTATGATATTAGAGTACATTCTAGAATTGTGTAAGTTGTAGTTTGTTACACAAAACATGTATATTCATTACCTCATTGTCCAAAATATCTTATCTCTTGTCTTTTATTCGTTTTATGGTATTAAGAGTGCCCTTCCAAAGCTCTGCTTGTTGTCCTCCCATGTCTCCAACACATTCCTATAGTCCAAAGGAAAAACGATCATTCTGGTTCTAGTTCTAATGATTCACCGCATAACCCTTGAAGTCCTTACTTTATCATGATGATCCTTCCTTTATGTTTATCACTCTTGTCCTTAATGGAACAACTATCATTCTTGGTTTTGCGCTTTTCGTATGGCCCTCATCTCCAAAAACAAAATGGTACTCCTACTTGGCACAATTTCCATCTCTTCAAACGAAGAATCTCTTTACTTTTCATGGGAGAGACGTAACAACCTCATCCATCCTGGCTATTGAAATCACTTTCCTCGTCCATTGCTCAAAGCATCATCTTCCTCAAATATGCTAAAAACATTTGGAACGACCTTCATGAACATTTCTCACATGGAGAACTTCTTAGCATTGCAAAACTTCAGGAAGAAATCTATGGCATTTCTCAAGGTAATTGTTCTGCCTCTGGATTTTACATTGCCTTGAAAACCCTCTGGGGGAAACTGAATAACTATCGTTCTTTTGTTACCTATTCTTGTTAGGCCAAGAAACACCACTAGCAGGAATTTTTTATTAGATTCTTGAATGGATTACATGAATTCTTTTTTGTTGTGTGTTCTTAAATCTTGCTTATGCATCCCCTTCCAGTGGTCAATCAAGTTTTTTTTATTGTGGTTCAACAAGAATGTCCACTCAGTGTTGTTCCTCTTTCCTCTACTGAGCCCAATAGCTTCACCAATGGTTCTAACACCTTTCGCAAAGGTCAAGGTGTGTTTGGTTCGTCGCATACCAACAAAAATGCTTCCAACAAAAAGTGTTCTTTGATAACGTCTATTTTTACCTTTTATGTATGTTTATTTTCATTAATAATATCAATTATTTCCTAACTTTTATCTTGTTTAATCCTTAAGTTTATCTTATTTTTTGTATTTTCCTGTGTTTAAGTTATTTTATGCGTGTTTTACATTTAATATTCAATTAAGTGTCTGAAATAAGTGAATAAGAAGCAATTATGGTGGAGAAAAAGAAGTTAGAACTCAACGAAACATTATTGGATAAGAAAGAATAATTTTGGGGCAAATACTAACGATAAGCGTTAGAGAACCAACGCCTAGTGCTACAAACATAGAGAGAAGACTCACTTGTAGATCAACTACCATCGGGTGGCACACATAGGGTATCGGGTGCCACCTGCACTCGGCAGCCAAACCCTATTGTTGGGTGCCATGTTGGCTTATTGGGCAAGTTAGATAGACAAATCCTGTAGTGTTTGAGCCGTTGGGCAACAAGATGACTTGTCCATCGAGTTGCAAGTCAAAGAGCATTCAATTTTAAGTTTCGTTGGGCAAGAATGAAGGTGTTGGACAAGAGTATCGGCCCTAATACACGAAAGTGGGTATTTAATCATGTTTCTATAAGAGTTTTAGCATATTCCTCATTTTGCATGAAGAGAAACATCTTGGGTTCTTGGGAAAGGTTCTTGGGAAAGGCTCTTGGAGCTATTAGGGATGTTGGGAAGCTCTTCCTTCTCCTTCTTCATCCATGGAGTTGCTTGTTGATTTCGAAATATCAGGCTGCAAACCTTGTTCAACACCTATGGATAGTTCATTGCATTTGTGTCGAGGTGACTCTAGTGATCTTATGGCCCACCCTTTATCCTATAGGCGTCTTATTGGTCGTTTAATTTACCTCACCACAATTCATCCTGACATTATTTTTGCAACTCAACAACTTAACCAATTTACAGCTCATCCCACAAAGTCTCATCTAGGTTCTGCAAGTAGAGTCTTAAGATACATAGAAGGTTCTCTAAACCAAGGTCTTCAATTCAAGAGGGACACTCTTATACATTTAATAGGCTTCAAGGATGCAGATTGGCCAACTTGTGTTGAAACAAACAAATCAATCATACGTTATTGTTTCTTCATTGTGAATTCTCTAATGTCACGAAAAACAAAAAAGCAAAACATAGTGTCTTGTTTGTCTTCAGAAGTAGAGTATCGTACTCTTGCTACAAGTACATGTGAACTATAGTGGCTCACATATCTTCTCAATAATTTAAAAATGTTGTTCCAAACCTACATTATATTGTGACAAGAAAATTGCAAAGTACATTGCACCAAATCTAGTGTTTTATGAGAAAACAAAACACTTGAAAATTGACAGTCATCTTGTTCTAGAAAAGGCTCAAGCATATCTAATGCGGTTAGTATCGATTTCATCCTCTCATCAACTTACTAAGATATTAACTACGGCATTACCACCTTGTCTCTTCAAGTCTAATGCATTCAAGTTAGAGTTGATTGATCTTTACATATCTCCAACTTGAGGGAGGCTAACAAACAATGGCTCAAACCTGTTCAGTCCAACAGTTCTCAACCCATTCCAATTCTTGTAAATATTTGTGTTAACTTTTTCTATTATGATATTAGAGTAGATTCTAGAATGGCGTGTGTTGCAACTTGTTAGGCAAAACGTGTATGTAACATTGTCCCTTTTTTGCTCAAAGTGATATACAGAATTCATTTCCTAACTCTCCAGACTATCTTCTCTCTTGTCTTTATTCGTTTTAATATTTCTACAAAAAACCATCAGACTAAACATCTTTTATTTATTTATTTATTTCATTTGGCAGAGGTGAATAAAAAAACCCACGAGATAATAAAAGACAGTTACTACACTTGAAGTTAATTAAAAATACAGAAAGATCAATGGCTTAAACCACGATAAGTTGTTATATACAAAAATGACAAGATGAGAATTTTAAAATCTACATATTTTTCCTCCAATATAAACATCCCACCTCCAATTTTTACTGCAGAGGAAGACGATCTGATGAAATTCAGTCAAAGCAGTAACGTCGAAATTTCATTCCAGGATTCGAGTAATTCCCTTAAGTACTTTGACACTTGTCGTACAACTCTTGACCAGACCAGCAAAACATTTTATCATTGGCGTGCTACAACCGAGTGTACTCAAATGAAAAGAGAATGCTCTTCACAGCACCTACTGTAAGTAACTACTTACTAATAAGCAGCAGCAGCAGCAGCAGATCTAAAGCTTGATTTCCGCATACTCCTTGTCATAAAACTTCATTGTAAGCATGCACGAAGACAACTACGACACAAGTAGTCCAGAAGCATACGAGTTAGAGATAAAAATGGTTCTTTTCTATTGAAAATGTAAGTCAGTAGTTCATGATTCATAGTTAGATGGCTGTTGGTTGGGTATTACATATACTTTCAGATACTTGGGTCACTATGGAAGCAAACAATTATGAACACAGCACTGTTTGATACTACGAGGAAAATGCCTACTGCTTTTTCTTGATGATGAAGTTCTCCTCAGGCTGCTTTTCCCAAAAATAATTTGCAGCCTCTATCCATCGGGGATGAACCAAAAACTTGTTTTCCTTCACTGCCCACCGGGACTTTTCAGTTCCAACATCAGTAGCAACTACGTGTGTCACAGATGGGTCAACTTCTGCCAAACAAGTAGCTCCCATCTGCTCTGCCATCTTCCGCAGAGATGGCAATGCACCATGAAAAATACGGCTGAAAACAATCACACATCCGCTCAAGACTTCACTTCGAACTGATGACAAAACCTTCAAAACATGAATTTTGATTGTGAGGACTTGGTAAGGGAATCTCACATTTAAGATTCTAAAATTAACTAAAACTATTGTTATTATAACTACCTGCCTCACATCTCGGTTAATAAGATCATCTTCTTGATGTTTCTACAAAGAGTTCCCCACCACAAAATTTTAGTATTATATCAGAAATAACAAAAATTTAATCAGGATGGCATATGAGCGGCATACATCAAAGAATGTGCAATGGACTTGCTTGAGCACTTTGAGGATTTTTGCAAGCGCTCCATCAGTTTCATCCTCATCATTCCTCAGTTCAGCAAGGGATTTGCAATTGAAACCAAACTGTCGACAACTTGAAGCAAAAAAATGGTATCTTTCCATCAGTATAAGATTATCTTTATGTTTCACCCATGCCTGCAACATTTAGTAGCAACATTTTCATTCATCCCATTACATTAAAAGGAAACAATTTTAGTTCATAAATTCAAAATGACAAATGCCACCTGAAACGTTAAACTGAGGTTTCTATAGAATGAACTTTACAAATTCAGTTTACAAATAACCAGGTAAATCATTATATTAAAACAATCACAAGAGAAAGATATAAAGCCATGACAGTGACATAAGATCAATTGTGCGCAGTAGTACAGGTCAGAAACTAGTAATGCACTTACGTGTTCTGTATCATCAAGAATTAGGACTGCACTTTCTTGCCCTAACACAACATCAAGACCTTTCTGATGCTTCTGAGTCCCATCATCTCGCGAAATAACCTTAGCATTGAAGTACTCTCCTTGAGGATCAAGTAGCTTAGCCATCTCCAATGCATATGGCCGATCACCCATGGTATATATGTACATCTCAAACATTTCAGTAGCTTCTTTCAGAAATGAGCGGACAAAGGGCCTTAACTTGGTCATCATATGCATGTAATCCAATTTGAAGAGGCTACCTTTGGAGATGTCTATATGATTTCATTACATATAAGTTCAGAAAGGCAACATCCTTAATAAGCAATAAGAACCCAGAACATCAAAGGTACATAGTGCAAAATTTCAGTAACAGATTATGAAATCAAATCAACATAGTATAGTACAATTATAGTAGACATCTAGCATTGATGTGACAGTCTGTTTTATAACATGATAACATAGCACCAGCAAAATAGATATTAATGGTGTCATTAAAACAAAAAACACTGTTAAGAAAACTGCTGATTTAGAAAACTGATAACAAATTACCAAAAGGAAAAACATATATGTTTGCACATACCTCGTAGAGAATCCGTCTGATTAAGCAAATATGACTCTTCTGAACTCAAATGAGCAAGGAGAGTGGAATTTAGCAGTGTGTGATCTAGGTCAAGAACCAAGTAGAGTTTTTTACGACATAACAAACTCTTCATGTCTGTATTACGCAATCTAGAAATTTCCTCATCATGAAGTCTCAATCCCTGAAAATAGACCATTTTCAATCATGTTTAATGAACCTATTCAGCTAAATTAAGTAACTAGCTTGGTTACGTCTATTATTTGGCTAGCCAACCATCATGCTAACCAAATCATGAAAAAGAAAATAGGATTTTTATATTAAAGATTAGAGGATATTTATAACTTTATAGAACCAACACCATCAAATTCTGGAGCACAAATGACCATCAAATTCTGGAGCAAATTTGATCCTTAGGTTTAAATGTATACTTTTGGATGAACGCTCCAGCACAACATATTTTAATTCTTATAGGAACTTTAATAATAAAATACACCACAAATGAGTGGTGCAACAGGTTCACAATTACACTTTTTATTAAAAAAAGATGACAACCATTAAACAAGGAAATCACTATTTAACATTGTACAACTTATTTCAGGTTAATCCAAGTTACCAAAATTGCATAAACTGTGCCATGATGCAGTAACCTAACCACCACCTAAAACTAAAATTTTAATTCCTCTAGATGACCATCTGAAACAATAGATACCTTATGTATGTACCCAAATGTCACACCAGATTTCCCATCCAACTGCTGCCCACAACGTATACACATACTTCCAAATGAGCCAGGATGTGTACATACATCTACCTTGGTAGATGTCTCTGCAACAAAAAAAAAGTTATGTAACCTTCCAAAACATTGCAGTTCGAGTCATTACAACTAATTTAAAAGTCTAGTTATTGTTATACATGGGCCCACAGAAAAGCTAGTGTGTGGACCGCACAAGGAACCTGTCTGCTGTGTATCATTACTCTAAGACATGACAAGGTCAGTAAAAAACAATTATTAATGATTCTTAGTGAAGAAGGTGAAAAATCATTTGAGTGAAGCAAGTTACATATGCCAATGCTAGTTAGACAAGCTTAGGTTCAACCAGTGAACTAGTTTAAGAGAGATTTATACATACAGATAAAACTGGGAAATATATCTCAGACTTGTTATAAATTGATTTTTTTTGCCGTGGATTGATAATTCTTTTACTTATCCTCAGTTTCACATGTGGTGGGAGGATTCTGTTTTCCAAAGATTAAAAAAGAACAATAGCAATTAAAATTACCTAAGTTCTGTTTCATGATTCCTTCTGAAGTAGACCCCTCCGTCTCTTCAGTGCTTTCAATTTTATGTCTTTTAATTCTGCTTTAATTCATAAGTTAGAGTATCAATCAGTGAAATGTTACCAAGAAGTGAAGCAAAAGAACAAAATTGTAGCATCGTCTCTTGAAATGATATCTGCAACATAAATGCACCACAAGCATGAATTTTAAAATATCAGTCTCACCCTTTTGGGTTAATGCAAATTGGTTCACAGTTCCACGGACAACAAGCAAAATTTCATACAATGCTGAAGATATTCAAAGCAAAACTCAGACAAAGCACACTTACTGTCAGTTATTAAAAAGGCCTAACAAGTGGTAATACCTTTCTATTGAAGGAATTCAACATATTACAACTCACACACCATGCTCAATCAACTAAGCTAGACCCCTTTAAAAGTAGTAATATAACTCAATGACATAGTTGATGAGGAGTGACGAAAGAAGGGTTCAGTAAAGATCCCAAACTCTTATTTCAACGTGCCACTAACTATCATATAAGCAATACCCCAATGTAATTAAAACCACTCGTTATGATCTTTTATCACTCTTCAGAAACAAACAATCAATCCTAGAAAGTCATGAAATAGTGAAAGACCTGCGAGAGAAAATGCTTACTGCAATGCAACAGAATGAAAAGGCATAATAATGTCGAAGAGGAAAAGGGATGAAGGGACTTTGGGGGAAAGTCATGCTCACTTCCCCTTTTTCACCATTAGGCTGCTGGTGACTAATTGTATAAAAGACATTATATAAGTTTTTGTTTACTTATCCAAAGATAAGGGAAAGCTTCAGAAACTTTCCCTCCTCAAAGTGATAGTTCCATATCCAGCTGAACAATAGAAAGGTACAGTGACATGGTGAACTGAACAGAAACACTGAAACAACAGACCAGAAAGTAGGAGATAGAAAGTGCAAGAGAACAGAGCAAAGCCAGAAACACCTTGAAGATACCACAAAAATGCTAGAAATGGACAGAGACAGCACATGTTTCAGAGGCACAGAATTTTCTAATAGGGTTTCAATTTTCAACCCCGAAGAAGGGAGTGAAATCACAAATTGTCAACTAAAATAAACCTCATAAAACACAGTATTGTGGGGAGTAAAGAGGGTCTTTCAGTAATTAAGAAAATTTGCACCCACTAGAAGAGTTCAGCATGGATCAACTGTGTCTCATTACACTCCAAAAACCAAATTTTCCTTAAAATCATACTTAGGCACCACAGTACTCTATCTAAATAATGTTCAGTTCTCTAAAAGATCACAATCTGATATATAAAACACTCACATATAACAAACTCCACTTATTTGAAATTTGAGAAACCAAATTTGACAACAGTTGTTTATCTCATACCAGAGCACATACAATAACATGAAAAAAAAAACAAAAGATTATGAAGAGCACCTGACGCTCTCAAGCTCATCTTCGTTTTCAGCCTCTTTATCTGGTGATGATTCCGGTGAACTTGCACCAAGTTCAGCATCAAGAAATGCAATGAAGTCATCACTGTTGGACGAATGCACAGGAGAATCGGTAACAACACTCATCTGCATCATACCCATGCAACAAAACAAAAATCCAGAAACAATGGGATCACAATACAAACAACTACAAATTGGAAATAAAGCAAGGGGTGTCACAAAGAAAGCCAAGAAAAAAGTGTCGAGAACAAAAGGGAGTATCATATAGAAAACCAACCCACAAAGTCAAACTCTCTCTCGTTCGCTCGAAAAATAGCATGAAGTAATGTAATAAGATTCTCGTTCGCTCGAAAAATAGCATGAAGTAATGTAATAAGATAACACAGAACATGAATGAATGAAGTTTGAAAGTACATTTGTGTGTGGATTGAAACGAAATGGATGAAGGGGGTTTGAACAATTTGAAGTTTTAGGTTAATTTAGTACGGAATAGCAAAAACAAGTTGCAGACGATGCTAACCTGCTCTGGTGTGAATGCTAGACTTGATGTCAAACCAGATGTAGCCTCACAGCTACCATAATTCTTTACCTTGAATCTAACAAATGAATATAGTCTATCAGAATTGACGCAGTGATCAGTTAGATAAATAAAATCTTAATTTTCAAAACAACAATTTCAATGACAGTATTCACTAGCAGCTCATGAATCTTCTACAGCATGGTCAAAAAGTACACACCTCGATTTCCAAACATATTTTTTTATAACCTTACCTAAAAAATAAAACCTTGAAATTGGTTAAGAAAGGCTAACTAACTATTGCAGCGGAAAAAAAGGGTACTCTGCGGAGTAATATGATTTCAGAGTCTCTCAGACCCCACCGCTATGGGGTTTCCAACAACGGTGGCCAAAAGCTAAACTCCTTTCTCAATCTCAAATTTCAAATCTCAATATAACAGACATATCACAGTATGCGATATCCGTTCAACCTATAACGCCCTGTGAAGCACAAGTATATAGTCAAAAGAGAGAATTCAAATCATTCATGCGCCTAAACTCACCAAATCCCCCGAACACGTCTTCGGTGGCAAGACGGTTAGTGGTTTATAACTGATATTTGGTGGCGGAGACGGTGGTGGCGTAGGGGACGGTGGTGGCTCAGAACCCTAGCTAAGGAGCGGATGAAGAGTGATGCAAATGGGGGTAGTTGCCTGAACCCTAGCTAAGGACAAATAGATACGGTCGTTTGATCTATGGCATAGTGTATTTCTCATTTTTGCTAAATAATTACTCAAACAAACCAAATAATTATTGTCTAAAATTCAATTCGATTGTTAATTAAAAGTACTTAAGTAATATAATGCTTTATCTTTTTACCATTGCTTCGTTATAACTAATTTTGTACATCAACAAAATTACATTTCTAACATGTCTTAATTAGAGATGGCAAATAAACCTGTGCCCGTGGGTATCACCCGAACCCGTCCCGTTTTGACGGGGAATCCCCGCTTTGACTGGGTATGGATATGGGTAATACCGAAATTTTCAACTGAGGATGGGGATAGGGATGGGGATATATATATACCCGCCCAAATATCCGTCCCCGCTTAAATTACTAAACTATTTATAATTTATTAAATAATCTAAAAAATATATATAAATAAATAATATATTTACACATAAAATATAAT